>Ga0134125_10000666_pt1 | contig 44995 bp, 39 predicted proteins | sample KB31751_FD_96464 | JGI IMG/M metagenome (GOLD analysis project Ga0134125, IMG submission 96464) | Terrestrial soil microbial communities with excess Nitrogen fertilizer from Kellogg Biological Station, Michigan, USA - KB3-175-1 | ecosystem: Environmental > Terrestrial > Soil > Unclassified ...
CTGATGATGGTCGCCGCTCAGGGCTTCGCACAAAATATGATCGTCCGGAAACAGGACAGTGCGAACTGCTGGTCGGACGGCAACGCGTTTTACAGGTCGAAGGACGGGGTTGGAAAGGAATTGCTGTTCGACATACCCGGATATGCATACGAGATCAGAAGTGTCTTATTTTTCGACTAAGGAAGTACCATCTTGTCATAAAACCGCCACTTCGCCTGATAGTCTTGTTCCAGCGGCAACCCCTCCATGATACACCGGATCATCTCCACCGGCATTGCGTTCAGTTGAAGGATATCGTCGTGGAATTGCCGGTAGGTCATCTTGCCCCCGTCCACCAGTTCTGTCTTCAACGCGTAGAACTGCCTCCCGCCCGTCAGGTAGGCGAGCTGGTAGAGCGGCGGATAGTCGGTGGCGAACGATCGCCGGACCTCTCCTGCGGCATTGGCGCGCTCGTGACCTACCCGATCCACCAGGAAATCGATACATTGTTCGGGCGTCCAGTTCCCCAGGTGATAGTTGAGCGAAAAGATGATCCGGGCGCACCGGTGCATGTGCCAGAACAGCATCCCGATCCTGTCCTCGGGCGTCTGCGGGAATTTCAGGTCCCAGAGCAGCAGCTCCCAATACAGCGACCAGCCTTCGGTCCAGAAACCGGAGCCGAAGTCCCGGTAGGTACGGTGCCGCTCGTTCATAAACGCCTCGAGGTTGTGGCCGGCGATCAGTTCGTGGTGAACCGTCGCCCGGGAGAAATGGGGGTTGTTTCCCCGCATGGTCATCATCCGGTCCTCTTCGGACATCGAGTCGGTGGGGTAGGAGATGCTGATCTCCTCTCCGCCGGTAAAGAAAGGGTTCACCCGTTGCCGCTCCGGGGTCATCATGATCATTCCCCATGTCTCCTCGTCCAGCGGTGGGATCGTCACAAGATCGTGCTGCTTGATGAAATCGACAGATTCATTAAAAAGGCGCAGTATCATCTCCGGCTGCTGTCCAGGCGGAACATAGGAGTTCTTCACCTTTTCAAGCGCGGCTTTCCAGTTGTCCCCGAAACCCATTTCCCGCGAGGCCTTGAGCATCTCCCTGTCGCACCAGGCGAATTCTTTATTGGCGATCCCGATCAGCTCTTCGGGCGAATAGGGGATCATTTCGTATTGCAGCTGGCGAACCAGTTCCGCGCGCCCGATCGGCCGGCCCACGATCCCGCTTTTGTCGTTGGCTGCAAACCGCTTCGAGTTTTCCTTAAAGCCCTCGGCGTACGCCCCAAGTGCGTCATCCAGCACCTTATAGTTCGCCGGCACCCACCAGGTGTACATCGGGTCGTAACCTTCGTAGAAGGCTTCTATGCTGCCGATCCCCCGGCGCAGGTCTTGCGCCACGAGTCCGGCTTCGTACAGGAGGTCTAAATCCAGGCTGCTGTCTCTTTTCAATTTCGCCCGGAGCCCGTTTACCTGGGCTGCTGCTTTGGACCATTCCCTTGCAAGGGCTGCGGCATCCAATTGGTGGCCCCGCCGCCGGAGGCGCTCCACCGCGTAGACCGAGTCGGCAAAGGGAAACCATGCCCTGACACTTTCGTAGCGCTGGGAGTCGACGGCTAGCAACCGCAGGTTCTCCTTCATGTCCCGCTTGAACAGGATATAATCCACCTTGCATTCCTGCGGAAGCCCGGCGAAATCTATCGCCGCCAACTTCGCCAGGTACTCCCGGTCGAGCGCGGCCAGGCGCGATCTGGTGTCCGGCGATGTCCCGTCGACGGTTCCGCTACCGCGGTTGCGGGAACCGTAAAAGCTGGTGGTATAGAACCGGACGATCGCCCGGTTATCCGCGCGGTACGTCTCGATCAGTTGCGGCATGATCTGACAGGGAACATAAGGATCGGGAGATATCTGTGCGAGGACCCTCCCTGTCGAAAGGAGGATCAGCAGGCACAGGCAACGGGGGCTGAACATATTCTTTAATCTTTAATCTTTGATCCAGACGATCGACACAGGCGTCTTTGGCTGATATTCCGGCGGCTGGTTCCCGGTTGCCGGCACAAGCCTATAGTCCGGCTTCGGCGTCGGGGTAGGAGGGACGCGGTTCATCCGCGCATAATTCGGTATCGCGACCAGCGGCGTCCCGTCTGCCCATTGGCCAACTATCGCCATCACCCCGTCGAGCAAGCCGTCCTTCCATTCAAGCCGGAGCGGGGCGCTGCCGATCCGCCTGTCAACTGAGCCGTTATCAGCCGTTTCAACGTTGTACAGGAGCGGCCCATACCGCAATGCCAGTCTTCCGCTGTCCGCCGCAACCCGCGGATCGGCAACGATCTTCTGGATCGTCATCGGCAGCCTGAATTCGATCCGGTCGCCCTTTTTCCAGGCGCGCCGGATCTCCGCATACCCACGCTCGACGACCGGGGTGACCCGCTGGCCGTTTACGGCGACCTCTTCCAGCCCTGAAACGGCTGGCGATTCCTTGTACAGCTCGCTGGTGGCGCGGTTAGGCACGCGGACGTAAACGGTAAAAGTCGCCTCCTGTTCCGGATCGACCTCGATGCTTACATTGGGCGACCAGGGATATTCGGTCCGCTGTACCAACTGCAATGGGGTACCGGCCACCTTTCCTACCTGCATCGTACTGCCCACAAATAGGTTGACATAGATCCCGTCCTCGCCACGAACATAGGTCCAGGTCGGCATCATGAGCAGCGTCCGCGGAATATTCCCCACGCAGCAGGGGCAGGAATGCCAGGCGTAACGCGGCTGTTCGGTCGCAAGCGCGTTGGTATAATAAAAATCCGTTCCCGCCAGATTCAGGGAGCCCAACAGGGCATTGTACAGCGTCTCCTCGTATAGGTCGGCGTATTTCGCGTCATGATAGGCCAGGTTCATTTTGTACTCGAAGAATATCAGGCCGCAGCTGGAACAGGATTCGCAATAGGCATCGTTGCGAAGCGAATAATCCGGACCAAACCCCTCCGAAGTTTCGCCGCTCCCTATTCCGCCGGTAACATAATACTTCCGGTTGACCATATCGTCCCACAACGACATCACTGCGCTCTGATAATCCACATCGTGCATTTCGGCGGCGATATCGGCCATCCCCGAATAGGTGTATGTCGCCCTCACGGCATGCCCCACTGCTTCATATTGTTCCTGGACCGGCGCCTGGCTCTGGTCGTATTCGTCGCCGCCACCCCGGCAATCCAGCAGGAATTTGGCCAGCCGGATATACGCGTCTCCATGTCCCTGTCCCTCCATATCGTTGACGAAACGTCCGAAGCGGACCAGGGCCTGCTCCATTTCCTGGTGGCCGTCGAACCATGCCTGCTTTCCCGGTCCGAGGTGGGCAACCCAGCAATCGGCCAGTCTTTTAGCCGCGTCATATAACCGCCGGTCCCTGCCTTCGGTCAGGGTGTAGTGGTTGATAGCAGACTCGATAAAATAACCGGCCGTATATCCCTCGTGATTGCCGCGGCCTTCAGGAGACCAGCGCCGGTGCCATTTGCTGGTATCCCGCAGGGTCCAGGCGGTTTGCAGATAGCCGTCGGGTTCCTGCGCGGCGAGGATGATCGGGATCCATCGCTCCAACGCAGCCTTCATTTTTTCCTGCGCCGCGATGATCGCCGCGTCGCCGCCCGGATCGACCATCAGCGCTTCGCACATGGCTTCAACCGTCTGGTAAACCCAGGCGTTCGAAAAAACATATCCTTTATGTTGCCGGTGCGGCAACCCCTTCAATGCTTTGGCGGCTTCGATGAAATTGTCCAGCCCGCCCTGACCCGTCTTCAGGGTATCACATTCGATCTGGCTGATACAAAACGGGATCCAGTGGGTGATGATCGCTTTGAACCTGTCGTTCCAGAGCCGGTTGTCGATCTTATAGCGCGTGGTGTACACGACGTCCAGCCTTTTGGCGGGAGGCGGGAGGACGACTTTCACGCTGACGGTCGAGGAAGCCGCGAGCTTGCCCTGCCGGGCCGTCAGCCGCAGGGTATAAATGCCGGGCGCCGAAAAACTCGCCACAGACCTGGGTGAATCCGGTTGGCTGAACCGGACCTCGCCGGGGCCCATGTCCATGGACCACCGGCAGGTGGCGGCAGCCCCGGCCGTCCGGATCTTTCCGGACAGATAGGTCTTCCCGTCCAGCATTACGTCTCGGTCTTCGCCGGCAGCCACGACAGGTGCGACAGGGGGAGCGCCGGGAGGGGCGAATACCTGCCATTCCAATACGGCCGCTACCCAGCGGTCGGCCGAATCCATGTCCAACCGCAGTTTTGTCGTCCGGACTGCTTTGAAAGTAGTTTCATTGTATGCGCCATTCACCAGGCCAAGGCCGGAAGGATCTTTGACGGGGCGAAACGCGTGGCCATCCCAGTAAGTCAACCGGTACGCCGACGGCAACGGAACCGTTCCCGTATGATCCCACCAGAAAACGGCGATTTTATCTGTAGTGATCGGTTGGCGCCAATCATACTCTACCCAGGTGCTGAATCGTCTTGGCTTTGCCCTGCGCTCCGCCGGGTTTCCCGGTTCGGTCACAACGACCCCGTCATTGAGCATATCGTAATTTCCGCCAAAGCGGTCGATGCCCCCCGGGGTCGCCAGGACCGCCAGGTTCAAAGGTGATCGCGCATCCACCTTTCCAACCGGCCCGCCCGTTACCTTATCACCGGCGCCCGTTTGCGCGCTTCCGGCCAGGCAAAAACCCATCCCTGCAAAAAAAAGCAGCAATTTTTGAAACATAACGCAAATTAATGTGTCCACTAAATATACGATTCCCGCCCTATCCAATTTACCCGTTTTTCACCCTGAATTCGCCAATTTTATCAAAATCAAGCCATATGTTCCGGAATTACTTCAAGATCGCCTGGCGCAACCTTTGGAAGAATAAGGTCTACTCCGTCATTAACATTTTGGGCCTGGCCATTGGCATGGCAGCCTGCATGGTCATCCTGCTGTTCGTCTTTTACGAGAAAAGTTTTGACAGCTTTCAGCCCAGGAACCTTTACCGCCTGAACGAAGTCCAGAAATTCCCCGGAATGGTTGCTTCTCAAAAAGTCGCCTTATCGATGTTCCCGATGGGCCCGACCCTCCAACAGGACTTTCCGGAGATTCGGAATTTTTGCCGCATTCGCTGGTCGAATAAATATGAGTTGACTTACGGGGAGAAGCGCCTTTTCCTGCCACAGGTCTTCCGGGTGGATACCAGCTTCTTTCGGATGTTCAATTTCCCGTTGCTGGAAGGCGACCCCGCTACGGCCTTGCTTGAACCCCACAGTGCCGTGCTCACGCAAACTACCGCGCGTAACCTCTTTGGAAATTCGGATCCCATGGGCAAAACGATAGTCCACGAATATGGAGACACCACCTTGTACAAGGTCAAAGGCATCGTGTCCGACCCGCCCCAAAATTCTCACTTGCAGTTCGACGCCCTCTTTTCTTTCAATACTTTCTTTAGCCCCGATATGATGCAGAACTGGGGCGGAAACTGGCTCCACACGTTCCTGGAATTGTCGCCGCATACGGACCCGGCCGCGCTGGAGGCGAAATTCCCCGCCTATCTGAAAAAGCATATGGCCGACGGGGATGGCTGGAAATATTATGAGCTTTTTCTGCTCCCCATCCGGGAAGTGCACGCAGGAACGACGGATTTCGCCATCGACCGGCTCAACTATATGCCTTTCGACAAACGGTATACCCGCATCTTCCTGGCCATCGCGCTGATCGTTCTGCTTATTGCCTGCATTAATTTTATGAACCTGTCCACCGCCCGGTCGGCGGAGCGCGCCCGGGAGGTCGGAATCCGCAAGTCGATCGGCGCGCTGCGATTCCAACTGGCCCTTCAGTTCCTGGGCGAGACCGTCCTGCTTTGCCTCCTGGCGCTTGTTATTGCACTCGGCATTGTTGCGATCGCCGTGCCATACGTCGACAGCCTCAGCCGCCGTGACCTTTGGCTTGTCTTTCTGCAGCATAGTTGGATCATCGGGTTCATTTTCGGAGCGTCTATCCTGCTCGGCATCCTGTCCGGCTTATACCCCGCCGCATACTTGTCTTCATTTCAGCCGGTCAAAGTGCTGAAAGGGCTTCCGCAAGTAGGCAAAGACAAAGGCTTGTTACGCAATTTCCTCGTGGTAGGCCAATTTACCAGCGCGATCTTTCTCATTGTCGCAACTATTTTCGTCTATCGGCAGCTCACGTATATGCAGGATAAGGATCCCGGTTTTGACCGGGACCAGCTCGTCAATATCCACCTCGACAATGTGACCAGCCATGATTTTGCACCATTTAAAAATGCGCTGCTCGGCAACTCCTTAGTGACCGGCGTCACCGGCGCGCAGGATCAGATGGGCAGCAGTCTCGACCAGTCGGGCGTCAATTTCAAGGGCGACGGCCCTATACGCAACCTGGCCACTACCCGGCTGGTCGTTGATCCCGATTACCTGCGGGTCTACAAGATTCCCGTAATCTACGGCGCCAATTTTTCACACGAGAAGTCGGCCGCCGGAAAAGAGTATATCATCAACGAAGAGCTGGCGCGGGAGTTGTTGAAAGATGAGCCCAAAAGATCGATGCCCTGGCTGATCGGCCGGACGTTCGGATTCGATACGACGGGCTATATCGTAGGAATTGCAAAGAATTTTAATTTCAATTCGCTGCACAACAAGATCGAAACGATGTTCATGCTCAACGTGCCCGACGCGGACTTTTACAATATGTTCGTGCGCATCGACGGCAGAAGAGCCAGGCCGGCGCTTGCCTATGTCGAAGCTACATGGAACCGGGTCTTTCCGGGTCACCCGCTTGAATATCAGTTCGTCGACGATCATTTTCGCGATGTGTACCGTGCCGACGAGCAGGTCACGACGGTAGTGACCGTACTGGCCATCCTGGCTATACTGATCTCCTGTCTGGGTCTCTTTGGCCTGGCCAGCTATTCCGCGGAAAAGCGGATCAAAGAGATCGGCATCCGAAAAGTGATGGGCGCTTCGGTCCGGAGCATCGTCACGCTGCTGTCCCGGCAGTTTATGGCGTTAGTGCTTTGCGCCAACCTTTTTGCCCTTCCCCTCGCGGGCTGGGCGATCTATGAGTGGCTTGGCGGCTACGCTTACCGGATCGATCTGAGCTGGTGGGTTTTTGCGCTGGCCGCAGTGCTGGCCTTTGCGATCGCATTGGTGACCGTGGTGGTGCTGGCTTACCGTGCTGCAATCGCGAACCCGATCAGGAGCCTGCGGGTGGAATAGCGCCTTGCATCCAGGGCGATGAGGAATACACGGCAGGTCGACGCCTGATGACGCTCCGCCAAACCGAATGGTTCAATATATCCGGCGACAGCACGCTGACAGGGAGGTATTCATTCGCATCTACCACCATCTTGACCTACGATCTTGTCGATGTCCTTACACCCGGCCAGCGAAAGATTTGCCGCAATGAGATCTATGCCAGGCACGGCTACATTTTCAGAACTCCGGACATGAAAGCCTATTTCCTGGCGCAACCCTGGTATCAACCCCGTTACGAGTCCGTCGATGACCAACTTACCGACGTTGAACGGTTGAATCTGCAGATCCTGCAATCAGGTAAAAGAAATTAGGCTCCGGAAAATCAAAATTAAGCATTCCCCCCGCCTCGCTGCCGCTCCTTGAATTCCTTGTGCTCCAGGTGTGCCTGCTGGATCTCATACTCCAGCTCCGGATCGATATTTCGTTCCTCGACTTTTTTGACCTTTTCCTGCAATTCGCTCTTATGCGCCCGCAACCAGGCCAGTTCCTTTTTTCCATATGACCAGCGCGTGAAGAGAACGTATAGTACAGGGACGATAAAGATCGAGATCGCGGAAGACGCGATCATCCCGCCGAGGACCGTCACCCCGATGGTGTTCCGGGAAGCGCCGCCGGCGCCGGATGCCAGGACGAGGGGCATCACGCCGAAGATAAAGGAAAGCGAGGTCATGATGATCGGCCGGATCCGCAATTTCGCCGCCTGCAACGTGGATTGGATCAGGTCCTCGCCCTGGTCCACCCGGATCTTGGCGAACTCCACGATGAGGATGGCATTTTTGGCCGACAGGCCGATCAGCGTGATCAGGCCGATCTGCGCATACACATTATTGGTGAGGCCTGGGGCGCAGGTGAGGGCGAGGATCGCGCCGAACGCGCTGATGGGGACGGCCAGCATCACCGCCATCGGAACCGACCAGCTTTCATACAAGGCAGCCAGGAACAGGAACACGAAGACGATACAGAAGATGAAGATGTAAACCGTCATCGAACCGGCTTTTATCTCCTCGTAACTAAGACCCGAAAAATCATAGGTATAGCCGCGCGGCAGCGCTTTTGCCGCCAATTGGCGCAAGGCGTCAAGGCTTTGGCCGCTGCTGTACCCGGGCGGGATCGAACCGTCGACCTCGGCCGACCGGAAAATATTGAAATGGGTGATCAGCGGAGCGGCGATGGATGGCTTGTAGTCGATGAGTGTACTAAGCGGCACCATGGAGTCCCGCTGGTTTCGCACATAATACTTGTCCATATTTTCGATCAGCGCCCGATATGCCGTATCTGCCTGCATGACCACATGATAGGTCCGGTTATACAAGGTAAAATTGTTGACGAACAAGCTGCCCATGAACGCCTGCATCGTCGTATAGACCTGCGAGATGTTCACGCCGAGCTTTTCGCATTTATCCCGGTTCACCGTCAGGTCGTAACTAGGGGTGTGCGCAGAAAAATAGCAGAAGGCCGTCGACGTGGCAGGGACCTTTCGGGCTTCTGCCGCAAAATGCTGAACGACCTTTTCAAATTGGTAAATATCGTCCGTGGAGCTTCCCTCCTCGATCTGCATCGCGAAGCCGGCCGCAATCCCGATACCCCGGATCGGAGGGGGCTGGATGACCACGACATTGGCGTTCTTGATGCCGGCCCTGGCGATCCTTTTTCGCAACGTATCCGAGATGCCCTGCACCCGTAAAGCGGGGGTATTCCGCTCGGCCCACGGCTTGAGCATGATAAAGAACGATCCTGCGTTAGAGGTCGCCCCGCCGTTCAGAATATTGTAACCCGAAACGGCCGTGTAGTGCAGGATGCCGGGCTCCGAATCGACGACCTGCATGATCTTATGCATGACGTCCACGGACTGCGTCGTCGAACTGGCGTCCGCCAGTTGAAAGGTGACGTAAAGCCTTCCTCCGTCCTCGGGCGGGACGAAACCGGAAGGCTTGAACTTGAAAAGGAAATAGGTGCCGACGCAGATGCAGATCAACGCGAGAACGATCCATCGCGAGCCCCGGATACTCCGCCTGACACCGTGGGTATACAGCTCGGTGAACTTGTCAAACCGCCGGTCAAACCACGCAAAGAATTTGTCCGCCAGGTTCTTTTTCTTCTGTGGATCGTGCGGTTTCAGCAATAGGGTGCACAGCGCTGGGGTGAGCGAGAGCGCCGTGAATGCCGAAATGATGACGGAGATAGCGATGGTGATCGCAAATTGCTGGTACAGCCGGCCGACGATGCCGGGAATAAAACCTACCGGCACGAACACCGCGGCCAGGATCAGTGCAATGGCCACCACGGGTGCGGAAATTTCCTTCATGGCATGGTAGGTGGCCTCCTTGGGGGACATGTGCTGCTCGTCGATGTAATGTTGCACCGCCTCCACCACGATGATCGCATCGTCGACCACGATCCCGATCGCCAGTACGAAGCCGAACATCGTCAGGGTGTTGATCGTAAACCCAAGCGGCAGGAAGAAACAGAACGCGCCGAGGATAGACACCGGGATGGCGAAGATCGGGATGATCGTGGACCGCCAGTTCTGCAGAAAAAGAAAAACGACCAGAGCTACCAGGCCAAGGGCTTTGAGCAGCGTTGCTACCACCTCGTGCATCGAGACCCGGATGATGGTGATGTCCTCAAAGGGTACCACGTAATCTACGTCGCTCGGAAAGGTCCTCTTGAGCTCAGCCAGCTTGGCATAGACGAGATCCGCCGTCTCCAGGGCGTTGCTGCCGGGGGTCTGATAGACGGAGAGAAAGGAACACCGTTTTCCATCCACGAAAGCGTTGCTCGAAAAGGTGAACTTTCCCAGTTCGACCCTTGCCACGTCTTTCAGGTACACGAGCTCACCGGTGGCGGGAATGGACTTGACGATGAGGTTCTCGTACTCCTCCGGCTTGTTCAGCATGCCGTCCACCAGGATACTGTATTCATGCGATTGTGAGGCCGCCTGCGGCGGCGCACCGACGGCGCCGGCCGCCACATAGACGTTCTGTGCGTTGAGCGCTGCGGAAATGTCGCCGGGCGTAAGGTTATACGACGCCATTTTCTGGGGGTTCATCCAGATCCGCATCGCAAACTGGTCGGTTCGGGCCGATACGTCACCTACCCCCGGCACCCTCAGGAGGGCGTCGACAATGAATGTACTGGTATAGTTGTCCAGGAAAGTGATATTGTGGGTGCCGTGCGGCGAAAAGACCGACACATTCATCAATTGGTCGGGATTGCTGGCCCGCACGGTCAGGCCCAGTTTGCTGACCACTGCAGGAAGGAGCGGCTGCGCGATCCCCAGGCGATTTTGTACGTTGAGCGCCGAAATGTACACGTTCGTGCCTACGCCAAATGTGACGCGGATATTGACCCCGCCGGTGTTGGTGCTGGTGCTTTGCATGTATTCCATGCCGGGCGTACCGTTGACCTGCTCCTCGATGGGGACCGCCACGGTCTGTTCCACGGTCTCCGCGTCCGCCCCCGTGTAACTTCCGCGGACCGATACGCTCGGCGGTGAGATGTCGGGATACTGATCGACCGCCAGGTTAAAGATCGAAATGACGCCCGATATGATCAGGACGAGCGCGATAACGATTGCAGTAACAGGGCGCTTTATGAAAGTGTTGGCGATCATCCTTGCTGCTGTTTGTTCAGTTCCCGCGATTTTTGCAATTCGTATTCCAGTTCCGCGTCGATGTCCTGCGCTTCGACGCGCCGCGCCTTCTCCATGAGTTGTTCATGATGCTCGCGAAGCCAAGCCAATTTTTCCTTGCCGTAGGCGGCCCGGGTGATCACGACGAACAGTACGGGGACGATGAAGATTGCGATCGTGGAGGCGGCAGTCATCCCGCCCAGAACAGTAAAGCCGATGGTGCGCCGGGCAATGGCCCCCGCGCCCGTCGCCAGGACAAGGGGTAACACTCCCAAAATAAACGCCAGCGACGTCATGACGATCGGGCGGAGCCGGAGCTTGACGGCCTCCAGCGTGGATTGGATAAGCTCCTCCCCGCGATCGACGCGGACCTTGGCGAACTCGACGATCAGGATGGCATTCTTGGCTGCGAGTCCGATCAGCGTGATAAGACCGATCTGGGCATAGACATTGTCCGTGAGGCTGGGTACGAGGAATAGCGTCAGGATCGCCCCAAAAGCGCCGACGGGGACGGCCAACAGCACGGAAAACGGTACCGACCAGCTCTCATAGAGGGCTGCCAGGAAAAGAAACACAAAGGTGATCGAAAACAGGAAAATATAGATCGTGGTCGATCCCGCCCTGATCTCCTCATAACTCAGGCCCGAGAATTCATAGTTATACCCGACGGGCAGGACCCGGCCCGCTATCGCGATCAGGGAGTCGGTCGTCTGCGTGCTGCTATACCCTGCAGCAGGGGCGCCGTCTATCTCGGCCGACCGGAAAATATTGAAGTGCTGGATCAGCGGGGCTGTCTCGGTCGGCGTAAAATTGACCAGCGTACTGAGCGGGACCATCGCGCTGTCCGAATTCCTTACATAGTATTTGTCGATATCCGAGATGAGGCCGCGGTACGCGGTGTCCGCCTGCACGACGACATGGAAGGTCCGGTTGTAATCTGTAAAGTCATTAATGTAGAGGCTGCCCATGAAGGCCTGGATCGTGGTGAAAACGTCTCCGACATTCACTCCGAGCTTCTCGCATTTCTGGCGGTCCACCTGCAGGTTGAAGCTTGGCGTATTGGCGGAATAGAAACTGAACGCATTGCTGATCGCTGGGTTCCTGTTGGCTTCCGCGACGAACCTGTTGATCACGTCCTGGAAGGCATGGAGATCGTCATTGGTGCTGCGTTGCTCGATCTGCATACTGAAACCTACTGTTTCGCCCACGCCGGGAATGGGGGAGGGCTGGATCACTTCGACGTTTGCGCCTTTTATCCCCGCGTCCCTGATCCGCCGGTCCATGACGCCGATGATCCCGGGCACCTGTTCGCGCTCATCCGTCCGCTCGTCCCATGGCTTCAGCTGGACATAGATGGTGCCCGCGTTGGAGTTGGTGGCATTGTTGACGACGTTCAGTCCGGATAGCGCGGCATAGTGGGCGACGCCCGGTGTGTTCTTTACGACCTTCATCAGCCGGTTCATGATTTCCACCGACCGCGCCGTGGAAGACGCCGGGGGAAGCTGAAAAGTGACATACAGGTTGCCATCGTCCTCGGAAGGAATAAACGCGGTTGGCTTTTTCTCAAAGAGGAACCATGCGCCGATGCAGATCGCAATCAGCAGGACGATGATCAGTCCGGATACCCTGATACTCCGGTTGACGCCGTTCTTATATCGCTCCGTCAGGCGGTCGAACCAGGCATTGAAACGCGAAAACACTTTCTGCAGGCCGCGCTTCTTTTTCGCCGGATCCGCGGGTTTCAGCAGCAGCGTGCACAATGCCGGTGTGAGCGACAGCGCGATGAAGGCGGAGAGGACCACCGAAATGGCGATAGTGATGGCGAATTGCTGATAAAGCCGGCCGACGATCCCGGGAATAAAACCTACCGGCACGAATACCGCCGCCAGGATCAGGGCGATCGCCACGACCGGCGCGGAAATATCCTTCATGGCCAGATAAGTGGCTTCCTTCGCGGAAAGACCTTCGGAATCCATATAGTGCTGCACCGCTTCGACGACGATGATGGCATCGTCCACCACGATGCCGATCGCCAGTACGAACCCGAACATCGTGAGGGTGTTGATCGTGAAGCCCAGCGGGATAAAAAAGACGAAAGTCCCCAGGATCGAAACCGGGATAGCCAGTACAGGGATGATGGTGGACCGGAAGTTCTGCAGGAATACAAAGACGACGATCGCCACCAGCCCCAGCGTCAGGAACAGCGTTCGCACGACGTCGGCCATCGATACTTTTACCACGGTGACCGCCTCGAACGGAACGGAATACTCGACATCCGCAGGGAAAGTCTGCCTGAGCAGGGCAAGTTCCTTGTAAATGCCGCCCGCCGTCTCCAGCGCATTGCTGCCCGGCGCCTGGTAGACCCGCAGGAAGGAAGCGCGGTGTCCGTCGACGAACGAATTGCTGGAAAAGGTGAATTTTCCAAGCTCGACCCTCGCCACGTCCTTTAGATACACCAGTTCGCCCGTCCGGGGCACGTTCTTCACGATGATATTCTCAAATTCCGGGACCTTGCTCAACCTCCCGTTCACGAGGATGCCGATCTCGAACGCCTGCGTACGCGCCTGCGGCGGCACGCCGGCCGAGCCGGCCGCGACCTGTACGTTCTGCGCGTTGAGCGCGCTGATGATGTCCGAGGGCATGAGGTCGTACGATGCCATCTTCTGTGGGTTCATCCATATCCGCATGCTGAAGTCATCCGTAAACCGCGCGATATTGCCTACGCCGTGGACGCGCAGCAACGCATCCTGGATGAATATGTTGGTGTAATTATCCAGGAAGGTGATATCATGGGTCGACCGGGGCGAATATACGGCGATCATCATCAGCTGGCTGGGGTTGATCGCCCGAACGGTGATCCCGAGGCGGGCCGCCACTGCGGGCAGCAAAGGGTTGGCGATGCTGACGCGGTTCTGCACGTCCAGCGTGGCGATGTCGATATTCGTTCCGATATTGAACGTCACATTCATGGACATGAGCCCGTTGTTCGTGCTGTTGCTTTGCATGTACTCCATGCCGGGACTTCCGTTGACCTGCTCCTCGATCGGGGTAGCTACGGTCTGCTCTACCGTCTGCGCGTCGGCGCCGGTGAACTGGCCGTTCACCTGGACGACAGGCGGCGTAATGTCCGGATACTGGTCGACGGGGAGTGTCAGGATACAGATGCTGCCCGCAAGCACCAATACGATGGATACCACCATGGCGGTTACCGGACGCTTGATAAATGTATTCGCGATCATACGAGATATGGTGTGGCGCGGTGCCTATTTTTTTGGTAGAGCTTGCGGGGCCGTACTGTCATGGCTACCGGATCCCGAACGGGCGCCCGTGCTGATCGGGGACCCCTCGTGGATCGACTGGATGCCGTCGACGACGACTCGGTCACCTTCCGAGATCCCTGACTTGATCACGACGTTCGGCCCGATGGTCTGGCCGAGCATCACCTTTTTCTCGAAGGCCCGCAGTCTCGGACCTTCCGTCGTGTCTTCGGCCTTTTTTTCCATGCCGGGCGCCGCAGGCGGACTCCAGATCGTATCTTTTGCGATGAACAGGAAATATTCGCCCATTTGTTCCACAACCGCGCGCGCGGGAACGACGATCTGCGGCGAAGCGTCCTGGTTATGGACCCGTACGACTGTGCTCATGCCGGGTCGCAGAGTATATTGCGGATTCGGGAACACCAGCCGGATGTCGATGGAACCGGTTTGCGGGTTGACCGCCCGGTCAATGAATAGTATCCTGCCCAACTGGGGATACAGCTGGTGGTCGGGTAACAGGATGGTGAAAAGCGAGTCGATCGACTGCTGATTCCTTTGCAGCTCCTCGAAATGCGGGAGCTGTGCTTCATTGATCAGAAAATCAACGGCCATGGGATCGTCGGTGGAAATGGTATTGAGGACCGTCGTACCGGCGCTCACGAGATTTCCCATCCTGACCTGCGAAATGCCAATGGTGCCGTCGAACGGTGCATAGATGTTCGAATAGTTCAGGTTCGTCAGGGCGGTCTTTAGTAATTGCTGGGCCGCGACGATTGAATCCTTGGCATTCTGAAGCGCAATGACGGCATGGTCCACTACCTGAGTGGCGATGGCTTTGTGCTCGGCCAGGTACGTATACCTGTCCGCATCCTGCTGGACCTGGCGGAGAATGCCGGAATCGACGCGGAGATTGGCCCGGGCCTGATCCACCGAAGCCTGGTAGAGCCGCTGATCCAATTGGTAAAGCAACTGGCCCTTGTGCACGTGTGTGCCTTCCTGGAAATTGATAGAAATGACATAACCGGTCACCTGGGCGCTCAGGTTTACCTGGCTGAGGGCGACCGTGGTCGACGGATATTGGTCGTAATAGTATACGCGCTCGGTCTTCGCCGTCATCAGGTTGACGGGAACGGGAGCAGGGGGAGGCGTCTGTTTCTGCTTGCAGGAGAACAGCCCGAGGAAGACGATCAGAACCGGGATCGAGGCCAGTCTATTCATACCGATGCTTGTTTATTTTACCATAATGATACCCATAGCTTGTTCCAGATCGATCTTGCTGGACAACAGCTGGAATAGTGAATTCTGGTAGGTGATCTCCGATGTCCTCAGGTTGGATTCGGCCGTGATCACGTTCAGATAAGCCACGACGCCCTGCTGATATTGCAATTTTACGATATCATAACTCTCCTGAGCCAGCGCGACATTTTCCTTCGAGAGCGACAGGTTGTAAAGGTTGCTTTTGTAGGCGGCCAGCGCGCTGGTATATTCCGAATAGATCTGCGACTTCAGCTCGACCTCCGTCCAATCCAGGAGGTCGTATTGCAGCCTTGCCCTTTTGATATTGTTCACCCGCGCAAGCCCGGTGAAGATCGGGATGCTCACCTGGAGGCCGGCATAGGAAAAAGGATAGGACTGATCGAACATTCCGCTTATCGTATTGTGCTCGAATTCGTATTCGTAGTCAAAAAATGCGCCTACCGTCGGCAGCCAGGATTTCCGGTAATAGTCCGCCTGCATTCGCTGGAGGGCCTTGGCGGTCTGCAGCACCTGGTATTCGATCCGCTTTTCGAACTGAAGCTGCCGGGTGGTGTCGAAGGCGATATCCTGCTGCATCTGCGCCGTGTCATAGACGACATTGAAATGAGCCGTCGGCGGATACCCCATCACCTGTTTCAGTTGCGCATATTGCGGCCGCACCGCTTCAACGGCCTGCCGCAACGTGACCAGGGAATTGTTCAGCGAGATCACCGCCTCGTCATAGTCGGTCTTGTCCACCACCCCCCCGACGAACTGGTGATAGGTGTCGCTGACATTCTTGTTGAGCCTTGCCGTATCGTCCATGAGCACATTGATCTGTTCGAGGGTAAGGAGCAGGCTGTAGAAAGACTTGCTGACGGCGGCGACAATGGCGATCTTGCTGCTGTCGGTGATCTGCTGCGCCTGCCGGTTATATACCGGGGCGGCGTGGGCGGCATAGATCAGCGCGGGATTGAAGATAGTTTGGGAAACGGCCAGGGTAGGATTGAAGGTATTGACGATCCCCGCTTTCTGGTTGACGACCTTGCCGGACGAATCCTTGATGAACGACGTGGGCAATGAAAAATAATGGGTGAAGGTCCCTGCCACCCCCACTTGCGGCAGCCAGCCCGCAGTGGCGATCGCGTTGGATGCCCTCACGATCGCCTGGTTGATCATCGCCTGGTTGATCATGGGCTCGTGCTTCAGAGCATAGGTAACGCATTGATCCAGCGTATAGGCGCCCGCTGTATCGGTATTATTGACCTGGGCATTGGTGACAGTCGATAGGCAAAGCAGACAGAATGGACAGAGGAGGCGGTTAAGAGCTGCTAACACATTTTTTGGCATATCGATCTGGTGTGATTTATTATGGGTTCACGACCGGCATAGTTCCGGTTGTTGAATGCTTTCAATTGTCAGGCCAGTGGAGGAGTCTAACCGGGGGCAAAGATTGTGATTTTTGCGAAAAAGATGAATTAAAATGATATTAATTGCAGCGCCCATACGACGTTGATTATGAACAGAAAAGGCGCAGGATTAACAAAGCTCTTGACCAGTGGGAAATAAGCCGGATGAGCGGGGATACGCTGCTATTGAACGGGCTTTCCCGTGCGATAGGCGGTCCCTTTGAACAGGGATACCGGTTCGCCCGCTTCGTTGGTCGTTCGAATATCGTAAATCCCGATCCGGTTGCCCAGGTGTTCTTCGCGCGCCTCTACCGACAGCAGTTCGCCCGCCTTTGCCGGGCGCGTAAAGCTGATGCTGGCAGCCAGCGCAACCGTAAGGATGCCGTGGGAATTGCAGGCAAAGGCCAGCGCAGAGTCCGCGGCGGAGAACAAGACGCCGCCGTGGATCTGTCCGAACCCGTTCAGCATCCCTGCCGTGACCCGGAAATGAAGTTTGCAGTGGCCGGGACCGATCTCGTCGACTTCCAACCCCAGCCAGCGGGTGAATTGATCTCTTTCCAGCATGATGGCCAATACGGCTTGCGGCGATAGATCGGATTTTTCCATGATTGTGCGTTAGCGCGTGTGGTAGGCCCTGGCCCGGCGACTGACGAGAAGGTTCAGGACATTCTCTTTGGTGCCGGCAAAAGGCCCCGAAGCTTCGATCTTCAGGGTGGCCATGGCGGCGGCGAATTCACCGGCGGCCTGGACCGGCGTGCCCTTGCACCGCTGATAGAGATAGCCAGCCATATAGGTATCGCCGCACCCCGTCGCGTCTACGACCGATGTGGTCGGAACATATGCCGGAATGTCGAAAAAATGTTGATCGACATAGATCACGGATCCCTGGCTTCCCAGGGTGATGACGACTTCCCTGACCCCCCATTCTGCCAGCAGCATCGCACCCTGGCGAACGTTATCCTGCCCGGTAAGCACCGCCATCTCGGCTTCGTTGGCCTTCAGGATATCGATGTACTTCAATGCTTCTTTTTTTTCCGGCCAGTCGACCGGCTGTACCTGCTGATCCACCACTTTCCGGAGATATCCCTGCGCGTCCAGCGATATCCTGCTCTTTTCGGCGAGGGTGCGGATCAGTTCCAGCGGTATATCGCCGGCCAGCAAGGGCCCCAGGTGAAAGTAGCGCGCTTCCACGCCTGCCAGCTGTTTCACCGTAAACGGATCCGCGGTCCGCAGCACCCGCTGTCTGCGATGGTCCTGGTCCGCATCGTAGATGTTTTCGAAATATACGGTATGCGCGCTGGGCAACACGGTGACTTCCACACCGGCCATCCGCAAATTGGCGACCGCGGCCATGCCGTCCGACGCCAGCGCAGTTACCAACCGGTAACGTACATCCATACGCGACAGCGCATTGGAAAAATAGAACGCCGTTCCGCCCGCCATATAGACTGCCGAGCGGGGAGTGACTACCTTATCCAGCGTGATATGCCCGATGCAACAGATATCAGTCCTTTCCATAGGGTTACAAGATAGGCCATTTTTGGAAGCCGGGTTCACTTTTTTACCGGGACATCGAGGTCGATCGTGATGACGTCGCCTACGGATCCGCCGGGTTTTCCCAGGTGAAAATCGATCCGCCTGAAACTGAATTGCCCCCTGAAGACGCCGGCATTTCCATTGGCTGTAAAAGTGAACGGCAGATCGACGGGCTTCGTGACATCCTTGATGGTCAGGTTGCCGGTAAGCTTGTAGCCGGAAGCCGTCTTTTCTATTTTGGTGGATCTGTAGGAGATGCGTGGATACTTGTCCGTGTCCAGCCATTGGTCTTCACTGCGCAGGTGATGGTTGCGCAGCCCGATACCGCTGGAAACGGTTTTGGCGTCGATGCTGGCCTGAATCGTGCTTCCCGCTAGATCTGCGGGATCGAAACGGATCGCGGCCTCAAGCCCGGTAAAAGTCCCGTGGACGGTGCCGAACGGCCCGCCAACACTAAAGGCGACCCTGGCTTTCGTGGTATCGACGGTCCAGGCGGCAACCAGGAGCGTCCCGGCGGAAAAGAGGGCCAGGCTGCACCACAATGTGATTGCTTTCATGTGTTCATTTTATAGATGAGTGCATATGGGAGCTTGTTTCGACTTTGCGGGTATAAAATAGTGAATGCCGGCATAAAAGTCAACCTGCCGCAGGTCGTTTAGCTTGAATAACGCGCCCGGCGCATCCCCGCCGATAAAGAAATAGCCTGCCCTGACCGCGATCCCGGCCCTCGTTTGCCAGTGGCCGTAATACATCAGCGAGAGGGGTAGGCTGACCTCCCAGCATTTTGTCTCATAACGGGGCGTGATGGAATACACGTCCGGTCGCACCACACCGTTGCGGTCGCCATGACCGAAACCCTGGATGATGGTCAGGTCGGCGAAAAACGGCCCGTTTATCGCCCAGTCGGCCTGAAGGCTGATCGTCGTCGGCAGCGCCATCCGGAAAGAATTGCCGGTCAGCGATCTTGACGAGTCGCCGCCATAGAAGACGGCGCTCAGCGTTTGGTCGAGCTGGGTATTTCCGCTGAATTGCGACGCGTGCCAGTTGGAAAAATCGGCCGACGCGGCGGCCAGGTGATAGGCGGCTGAATTCCGGTCATACCGGATTGCGCCGATATCGAGCAGCGCGAGACCTATCCGGTACAGATAACCGTCGGCACCGGGGCTTTGCCGATGGACGAACGTAAAGCCCAGGTCGGCGCCGAATCCATGCCCATGGTCGAAATGGTGAAAACTGGGGCGGCGGAAATCGTCAAAATCGGTACGCCCGTAATCGACCGAGGAATTGGTGAAGAAAATGCCGGTCGTATCCTGTATCCGGTAGTTCAGGTTGGTGTTTTTGACGTAGACCGCAAACATTCCCTGCTCGTATTTCAGCGTGATGCCGGCCTTGAGTTCGTCCGTCCCGTCACCGTACAGGACGGTGGCGTAATGCAGTCCCCATTCCATCCATCCCATGCCGTTGATCCGGGCCGACCGCTCGCGGTAGTCCGTATTCCACAAATTGCCGGATAGCAGATAGTCGAATGCATTCTGGCCCGCGTTGCCGGTGATGTTCCGGATATTACCCACCGCCCGGAGCGCGGCAGTCAGCCCGATCTCATGTTTCTTTTTGATCTTCATAAAAAACGACGGCCCGAGGACTTCGCCTGAAAAGACCACCTGGTAGCGTTTGTCCGGGTTCATGGGATCATATCGCGTCAGGAACAGGTTCTCGCCGATGCTGCCCTTGATGATGCGCCGGATACCGAAGAACGGGACCGCGGATTTTGGCGCGTATAAGAAGGTATTTGCAAAATCCACCTGCGCGGACAACAGGTGGATATCCCACTCCAGTTTGGATCCCGCGATGGAGCTTGGATTGAGCAACGAGCCCCCGATGCCGGCATAGTTGCTGTTCCAGGCGCCCAGGTCCTGCTGCGCCCATGCGTGCAAACCGGTCATGCACAAAAAAAGTAAGGCAGTTCTTTTCATGGCAAAGTAGCTTTTATCCTTCCGGGCATAAAGTCTTGGGGGGCGTCAGATAATGGAATTGGAAAAAAGCAACGGGAGAGCGAACAGACATACAAACGGCCGGAAAATCTCCGCAGTTGCCCGCCGGATCACAAAGCCTGGCTAAAATAATCCGATACCCCTTACATTTGACCCATGCACTATTCCCGATTACTGGTGGCTGCCTTCTGTTGCCACCTCAGCCTTGCGGCTGTCGCCCAGTCCTCCTTGCCGCTCCCGCTCAACATTCGCCAGGCTGTCGACAAAGGCACGCGCAGCCTGACCGGACGGCCGGGTCCACGCTACTGGCAGAACCACGCGGACTATACCATCCGGGTGCGGTTCGACCCCGCCACAAGGTTGGTCAGCGGATCGGAGTCGATCGTGTACGCTAACAGCAGTCCGGACACCCTTCGCCAGCTCCTCTTCAAACTGTATCCGAACCTGTACAAAAAAGGCGCACAGCGGATGATGGCCGTACAACCGGAAGATCTCACCGACGGCATGTCGGTCACCAACCTGGCCGTTGACGGGCTCCAGGCGGAACCCGCGCGGAATGGCCGCCGGCGCCGCGCGGCCGCCGGCACGGACATGAGCATACCCATTCAGGCCCTGGTCCCGGGAAGATCGCTTACCGTGACGCTCGATTTTTCCTACACGCTCAACCGGACTTCCCATATCCGCACCGGCCAGATCGACAGCGGAGCTTATTTCGTGGCATACTTTTTCCCACGCATCGCCGTATATGACGATATCGATGGATGGAACCGCATTCCATATCTGGGGCCCCAGGAGTTCTACAATGATTTTTGCAATTTTTCCGTGTCGGTCACGGTTCCCGGAAATTTTCTCGTCTGGGGTACCGGCGACCTCGTGAACCGCGGCGCGGTGCTGTCCGATATATATAATCGCCGCATCGACTCCGCGGAACGGGGAGACGGGATCGTCAGGGTGATCGACAGCGCGGACCTGGCGCGACAGGGTATCACGCGCGACCCTGATTCGAATACCTGGGTATTCGATGCCAGGAATGTGACCGATTTTGTTTTTGCCATCAGCAACCACTATGTCTGGAAGTCCTCCAGTCTCATCGTGGACCCCGCATCCGGTCGCAGGACTCGCGTGGATGCGGTCTTCAACCCCGCGCACCGCGACTATGAAGAAGTCATCGATTTCGCACGAAAGACGGTACAGGCGATGAGCTATTCATTTCCGGCCTGGCCTTACCCCTATCCGCACGAGACGGTTTTCGACGGCCTCGACCAGATGGAATACCCGATGATGGTAAATGACAACCCGCTCGAGAACCGGGCGGAAGCCATCGAATTGACCGACCACGAGATCTTTCACACTTTTTTCCCGTTTTACATGGGCGTCAACGAAACCAAGCACGCCTGGATGGACGAAGGCTGGGCTACGATCGGTGAATGGATCATCTCGCCCCTGATCGATTCCGCGATCGTCGACGGTTACGGGGTGGAACCTTACGCCAGGGGCGCGGGACGCGAAGACGACCTTCCCGTCATCACGCCCTCGACCCAGGAAACAGGCAATGATTATTTTCTTAATTCTTATCCGAAACCCGCGATGGGTTACCTGTATGCCAAAGACATCCTCGGCGACAGTCTTTTTCTCCGCGGCATTCATCTGTATATGCAGGACTGGCACGGTAAACATCCCATACCGCTGGATTTTTTCCAAAGTATGAACGCCGGGTCCGGCGTAAACCTGGACTGGTTCTGGCGACGCTGGTTCTATGAAAACGGGTATCCCGACCTGGCGATCGCTTCCGTCAACCGCAAGAAAAATACCTGGACCGTGACCGTGGCCAATAAGGGAGGCAAACCGCTGCCCGTGGACCTGACGATCGAATTTGAGGACGGGAGCACGGACAAGGTTCACCGGTCGGCCGCCGTGTGGGAGAAGCAGACAGTGCTGACGCTGAGATTTGATTCGGACAAGACGGTCCGTACGGTGCGGTTGGGAAGCACGTATACGCCGGACAGTTTTCCGGCCGATAATGTGATGGAGGTAAAATAAACTGCTCGTGACGCCCCTATGCCTGAAAGATCATCCCGAGAAAATAGATGTATCCGGCAATGGGGATCAGCGGCAGCGCGGTCGCCAGCCACTTGTTCGACGGATAAATGGAGTAGCTAAGGAAAGACAAGGACAGTACAATCGCGGAGTAACTATTTAGCAAAAGAAACATCATTATGGCTGTCAGTAAGTTCTGCGGGTTGTCAAAGATAAAGATCGACATGAAGAAGATTACAGGCGAAGCAACAATGCCAGCGAGGCTGATCCTGTTCAGCGTCCTCAACCAGGCGGGGCGACCTTTTTGAAAATAAACGGTATAGAGGAGGGAGGGCTTGGATTGGGATTTGGCTTGCATCCTTTATTAACGTCCGCACACTACTCATATTGCTGGTAAAGGGCATATAAAACCTGCCTGTCGGCGGGTCCCCAACACTTGGTCGTATCCTGTTCAAAATGACGTTTGAATGCCTGTGCGGCCGACCCGCTGTCCCGCACATCGTAGCCGATCAGCCGGAGGGCCGTGACCGCGCTGAAGGCGTCCGGAACGACCAGCCCGGTGGTATCCCGGTACCACAGCCCGTATCCGGAATCAGCCAACTCTTTCCATGGGAAAAAAGCGCTCGGATCCACCTTCCGCTTGGGTGCGATATCGCTATGGCCGATAAAATTTGCCGCGGGAATATTGTATTCCTTTTTCAGTTTCGCCAGTAACCGGATGAGGCTGTTGATCTGTTCAGGCGGAAACGGTTCGAATCCATTGTTGTCAAGCTCGATACCGATCGAGATCGAGTTCAGGTCTGTGACATTTCCCCATCTGCTGGCGCCGGCCTGCCAGGCTCGCAGATAATCATTCAGCATATGGTGGATGACGCCATCGCGGCAGATCACATAATGCGCGCTAACCTGTGTTCGCGCGACTGTAAACGTATGCAGGGTCTCCGGGCAGCTGTTCTGCGCAGTGTGATGAATGATCACGAAATTAGGCTTCCGCAAATTGAAATTCGTGGTCCCGACCCAGTACGGCGCAGGCGGCACCGAGTCGACGTCGCTCGTAAGCGGGTGCTCCGAGATCTGCCGGGCGTAGAATTTTGCCTCATCCTTATAAACCCGGTTGCTTTTGTGATACGGATTAACCTTGCAGGCCGCCGCACAGAGGAGCAGCGGCAGCGCGATATGGCTAGGCTTCATTGCGGATAGTTAGTCGTGATGTGATACCCGTCCGGCATCCCCCATAATTTCGCTCCCCCCTTGATTCCCTCCTGGTTGTTGAATAAAATGATGTTGGCATCCAGGTCGATCGTCAACGATTTGCAGCTCCCGCCGCCGAGGTACAGCCGGTCGTAGTTGAACACCGTCTTTATGACCCGCAGTACCTTGCCGACCCGCTTGTTCCATTTTTCCTTGCCCGCGTCCTGGAGCGCCCTGCTGCCGACATACTGATCGTAATCCCGGCCTTTGCTGATCGGGTGGTGCGACAGTTCGAGATGGGGCAGGAGCAGCCCGTCGATCATTACCGCAGTTCCGACGCCGGTGCCCAGCGTTACGGCCAGTTCCAGCCCTTTGCCGCTGACGATGCCCAGCCCGAGCTGATCGGCGTCGTTGACGAGCCGCACCGGTTTCCGCAACCGATTGGCGACCTGCTGACCGAGATCTACATTCTCCCAATGCGCGGTGCCGAGGTTGGGTGCGGTAAAGACGATGCCGTTCCGGACATACCCCGGGAACCCGATCGAGATCCTCTCGAATTCATTGAGTCCGGCGGTCAGTTCCAAAAGGGTTTCGATCACGGCGCCGGGTGTGGCCTCCATCGGGGTGGGTTTCCGCCGGTAGTCCGTTTGAGCTTCCCCGGCGTTATTCAGAATAATGCACTTGATATGAGAGCCGCCGACATCTACGGCCAGAATGTTTCCAGAAGATTCCATTTCAATTCCTGTTTCTAAAAGAATAAAGATACTATTTGGCCTGCTAACAAAAATTGGAAACCTAATTTTTACTAGATTTATCCCATGTCAGCTGCGATTGATCTTTACATGTTTTTACTCGGCTGCAAGCCTCCGGGGAGATTGACCGAACAACACGATATATTTTTCGGTATCGGCCCCGGCGTAGCCAGCCTTGTTCCGCATCTCCGCGAGTTCTGGCCCGAAGCGGGGAACAAACTGCATATCGATGCCTGGCGGCCTGTCACCCGTGTGGATGGCTTTCGGGTTGCCGCGGTATCGCGGGACCTGCCTCCCGATGCGGGCGCGAACCGGCTTTTCTTCATCAACCTTGGCGGGTACAAGCCGGGAGAATTCGACGAGTTTCATTACAGGATGCTTGTCGTCGCGCCGGATAAAGGCGTGGCGATCCGGCGGTCGAAGGAAACGGCCTTCTACCGCCACACCGGCTTTAAGGGCGCGCAATCGCACGTCGACGATAAATACGGCGTTGATGTGGATGACCTGTACGATATCCAGGATACCCTTCCTCCCGCCGCGAAGGAAAGATACCGGTTGCAGCTCACGCCGGTGCCGGGGGGCGGGGAAGACCGGTTGCGGCTCGGATATTTCCAACTCCAAACCTTGCAGGACCTGTCATGAGAATAAACGTCAGCGCACTTGACCGCCAGCGCGCCATCTACGGCGCCGGCATGGCCGGCCGCCGGCCTCCGATCCCTTTTTGCGCGGACGATCTTCGGGAGAGAGCCAAAAAGAAAATGTCGGCCGAAGCGTGGGCCTATATCGACGGAGGGGCCGGGAACGAAGAGACGATCGGAGCGAACACAGCGGCATTCGCACACTGGCGTATCCGGCCGCGGATAATGCGGGCCAACGACAAGGCAGATTTCTCCTGCTCGATCGCGAAGACTGCGCTCCCGTTCCCGGTACTGCTCGCACCCGTCGGGGCGCTGGACCTGGTCTGCACCCGTGCCGACCAGATCGTCGCCCGGGCCTGCGCTGACACAGGCGTCCCTCTGATCTTTTCCAATCAGGCCGGAACGCCGATGGAAAAATGCGCGGCCGAGATGGGTGAAACACCCCGATGGTTTCAATTGTACTGGAGCCGAAACGACGACCTGGTCCGGTCATTCATCCGCCGCGCCGAAACCTGTGGCTGCGAAGCGATCGTACTGACACTCGATACGACTCTTCTTGGCTGGCGGACGCGTGACCTTTCGATGGGCTACCTGCCTTTCCTGCGCGGCCTCGGCATCGCTCAGTACACGTCCGACCCGGTGTTTCGCGAATTGCTGAGGAACGGTGCGGGCCGGCCCCGGGAAGGTGCCCCCCGCCCGCGAATCAACGTAGCGACGATCGGGAACTTGCTTAGGCTGAAAGCCCGCTATCCCGGCGGTTTCTGGAGAAACCTGGCGAAACCCGAGCCGTTGCAGGCTGTCCGGTTGTTCACCGAGATCTACTCGAATCCTTCTCTGGGATGGGACCGGCTTGCCTGGTTGCGCGAACAGACGCGGCTGCCACTGTTTCTGAAAGGAATATTGCGGGCAGACGACGCGAAAACGGCCGCAACCTTGGGAGTATCCGGCATTATCGTCTCGAACCACGGAGGGCGGCAGGTCGATGGTGCTATCGCCGCTCTCGATGCCCTGCGGGAGATCCGGCAAAGTCTGCCCAGGCCGTTCCCGGTTTTGTTGGACAGCGGGGTACGCAGCGGCAGCGATATCTTTAAGGCGATCGCGCTTGGCGCCGATGCCGTGCTCGTCGGGAGACCATATGCATATGGCCTCGCCATCGGCCGCCGCAGCGGCGTTCGGGACGTCGTTACGAATCTTCTGAACGACTTTGAACTGACCGCCAGGCTGGCAGGGTGCCGGAGTATTGACGAGATCACGACGGACATGGTCGCTCGATTTAACAACTCCTACTGAATTCCCGGCGCAGCGAAATCTCCGGTATAGCCGTCATATCCCAACATACATTTTTCAACTATGCTACAGAACCGCGTCGATCCCAGCGGCAATCTCATTATAACGCCGGCCCGCGGTGCCTGGATGGGAAATCGCGGCGTGATCCACGATGAACGGCAGCACATTACTCGCCTGTTCCGGCTCAAAGCGTGGCTGATCTGCGTGCTGGAATTCAAAGACCGGCGCCGCCGGGTCATGGCGCCCCACCGGTATACCGAACTTTTCTTTCTCGACGAGGCAACGGCTTTCTCGGCGGGCCACAGGCCTTGCGCCGAATGCCGCCGCAAGGCGTTCACGCGGTTCAAGAGCTGCTGGATCCTCGCGAACCCTGAACACGGGTTCACCGATCGGACACCCATTTGGAAGATCGATGAGGTCCTGCATAAGGAGCGGATCAATCGGAGCGGGGTTAAATTGACACACGCCGAATCGGCGAAGTCCCTGCCCAACGGCAGCATGGTCCTTTATGCGGACCAGCCTGGTTTGGTGCTGGACGGGCAATTGTATCCGTGGACCCCGTCGGGATACGGAGAAGGAGTCCCGCTGCCTTCCGGTGAGGTGCGGGTGCTGACGCCGGCCTCCGTCGTCCGCGCGTTCAGAATGGGATACGTTCCGCAAATGGCTGTCGTCACCCTGCCCGTGCCCCTATAAACTGCTGCAGGGCGACCGCATCGTTGTGCTCCTCATCCCTGGCGCCAAACAGCAGGGTAACCGATTTATGTTGTTTGATTTCGGCTAACAATTCTCCGAACGCAGCAGACCCTTTCAGCTCCGCGCGATATTTGGCGCAGAACTCCTTCCACTTGTCGGGGTCATGGTTAAACCATTTTCGCAATGCACCGGAAGGCGCCACTTCTTTTAACCATTTGTCGACACGGGCCTTTTCTTTGGTCATGCCCCGGGGCCACAACCGGTCGACCAGGATGCGGTACCCGTCGGCGCGTGCCGCGTCTTTGTAAACCCTTTTGATGCGGACAGCCATAACGAATGTTTTATAGCGCAAAATTGCAACATTTGTGCCCGCGGAATTCCGTAAATTTCTGAAAAATCACCCCCACCATGCAACATAAGACAATTCCGGGCCGCCGCGGCTTTCTGAAGGTCACCGCGGCCCTCACCGGAGGCCTGGCGGCCCTTCCGTTCATGCCTGCCACAGCCGCCCCGCAGTCGGGCGCCAACGACACCAACATTATCGGACCGAAGGAAGGGTACAGCCCTCAGATCGGCACCCTCGTCTCCATGATGGCCTGGATACGGCCGCAGATCATCCGGACGGTCAAAAGCATGACGACCGAACAGCTCGATTTCCTGTTGGACGCCAGGGCGAACACGATCGGCGCGTTGTTGTATCACCTGGCAGCAACCGATGCTTTTTACCACGAGCACACCTTCAAAGGCGTAGCCTGGGGACAGTTCGATCCCGGGATCAGCAAAAAGTTCATGACCGCCATGGAACTGGGAGAAGAAGGTCGCAAATCCATCAAAGGCAACAGTGCCGATTTCTATCTTGGTCTTTTGCAGGAGACACGCGACAGCACGCTGGCCGAATTCAGGAAACGGGACGATGCCTGGTTCATGACCGTCGATGACAAGTGGCCCTGGGGTCCGACAAACAATTATTGCAAGTGGTTCCACGTATGCGAGCACGAATCCCACCACCTTGGCCAAATCGCCATGCTCAAAGGCCGGCTGCCCGGCGCGAAACCCGAAGGAATGGCCGGATAAGGACGACTGTCCGCAATAAAACACTAAATTTGCGCGTCTTTATCATCACCGGCAGCGATATCACAAACGGCGCAATATGAGTGTCATTCACAACAAGGACCTGGGTACCAAACAAAAAGCGCTTGCCGTCAACCTGGACCTCAAAATTTACGGCTCCTTTTCTGAAACGGGCGCGGGCCAGGACGTTGCCGCCTATTTTTTCAAGGCGGGTGCGTCGTCGGGCACCATCGCCAAGACCATGTCGGCTTATGACATGACTTTTTCCGATGTCATTTACGGCACCCAGCCCGGACGGCGTTACGTGAGTGAAGCGCGACTGGTCGCCATGCTGGAAAAGGAGTATGGGCTTCTGATCGAACGGCTCGCGGAAAAGCGCGGCGATCAGACCACTTTTTTCGCATTTGCCGATACCGTATCCGCGCTGAATTTTCATAAGACGAACGAAGGCCACGGCTGGATGGGCGTCCGGTTCCAACTGGTGCCGGGCGGCGAATTCAATGACGTGATCATCCATGTCAAGCTGCTGGACAACGACGGCGTCATGCAGCAGAATGCGGTCGGCGTCCTGGGCGTCAACCTGCTGTATGCCTGCTACTACTATTACACGCATCCGAATATCTTCCTGCTGTCCCTGATGGACAATCTCAGCAAAGACGCGCTGCAGATCGACATGATCCGTTTCGAGGGACCCGATTTCGAGAAGGTCGATAATCGGCTCATGAGCCTTCAGCTCGTCAAATTGGGATATTCTGACGCGGCGCTCTTCGGACCGGACGGAAAGAACAGGCAGCCTTCCGAAGTCCTGCACAAGAAACACATTGTCGTCGTCCGGGGCAGGTTCCGGCCCGTGATCAATGTTCACCTGGACATGCTCCAGACCGGCTTGCGTCAATTCCTGCAGGAACCCGACGTCGACCAGGAGAACGTCGTCGTCTTTACGGAACTGACCTTACAGGCCCTCAAGGAACGGGACGCGGACCCGAATTCGGAGATCGACGAAAAGGATTTCCTCGACCGCGTGGACATTCTCTGCGCGCTGGGCCAGACCGTGCTGATCTCCGATTTCCACGAATATTATAAGCTGGTCGCTTATCTTTCGCGCATCACGAAACTCAAAATGGGCGTGGTGTTGGGCTATCCCAACCTGGAGTATATATTCGCCGAGGAACACTATCGGGATCTGCCGGGCGGCATCCTCGAGTCTTTTGCTACCCTGTTCAGCCGCAACGTCAAACTCTTTATCTATCCTACCTTGCGGAATGGCATTATCTACAATTGCCTCCGCTTCAATCCGCCCCCGCATCTCGTCGACCTTTACCGTTATCTCATCGCCAACGACAAGCTGGAGGATATCCGGCACTACAACGAAGCTAACCTCCAGATCCAAACGGATAAAGTGCTGCAAATGATCCGGGATAACCAGCAAGGTTGGGACAAATACGTGCCGCCGGAGGTTGCCGCGATGATCAGGGAGCGATGCCTGTTCGGTGTCATCTGTGACCCGAAACCGGTCCGCGAGGACAAAGCCGGCTAAACGGAGATTCCCGCGTGAGCTGTGACTGCCGGAATTTGGGGTATTTTTGCAACATGGAAACTATCCCGGAAACAATGCGCACGATGATACTTCGAAAGGCGCAAACCCCGCTCCAACCTGTACGCTTGCCGGTGCCGAGGCCGGAACGCGGGCAGGTGCTGATCAGGGTCATTGCCTGCGGCATTTGCAGAACGGATTTGCACGTGATCGACGGCGAATTGGAGCGGCCGAAGCTGCCGTTGGTGCCGGGTCACGAGATCGTCGGGACCATAGCGGCGGTCGGGGTGGGGGTTGTGTTGACCGAAGGTCAGTTGGTCGGGGTGCCGTGGCTCGGCTATACCTGCGGGACCTGCCGATATTGTCGCAGCGGAAGGGAGAATCTGTGTGAGAACGCGAAGTTCACGGGGTATACGCTCGATGGCGGCTATGCGGAATATACACTTGCCTTTGCCGGTTATTGTTTTCCGCTTCCGGGCGAATACGGGAACGCCGCGGGGGCGCCGCTGCTTTGTGCCGGGCTGATCGGCTACCGCTCCTACAGCTTGATCGGGACGCAAGTGCAGGGGGCTGGGACACAAGTGCAGCGGATCGGGCTGTACGGCTTCGGCGCGGCGGCGCATATCCTGGTCCAGGTCGCGCGTTACCAGGGAAAACGAACCTATGCCTTTACGCGCGATGGAGATAAGGCCGGACAGGACTTTGCGCTGCGAATGGGAGCAAACTGGGCCGGGGGTTCCTCCGAAATGCCTCCTGAGCCGCTCGACGCCGCCATCATCTTCGCGCCGGCGGGCAACCTGATCCCGCTGGCGCTTCAGGCAGTGGACAAAGGGGGATCCGTCATTTGCGGCGGTATCCATATGAGCGATATCCCGGCTTTTCCCTACCGGCTGTTGTGGGAGGAACGCCAATTACGCAGCGTGGCCAACCTGACCCGGAAGGACGGCCTCGAATTTCTGGCCCTGGCGCCGAAAGTGCCCGTTCGCACCGATACGACTACCTATCCGCTGGAAGCCGCTAACGAAGCACTCGCAGCGCTGCGAACCGGAAAGATCCACGGAGCTGCCGTCCTGGTCCCCTGATGCATTGTTTTTTTGGCCGCACGCAACGGTTTTCCCGTCCCGGCGTTCAATATGGAAGGAATACCATTGCATGAAAAATCCGCCACTGTACCGATTGTTTGCGATTCTCATCGCTTCCCTTATCATGGCTGGCTGCCGCAAAAGCAATAGCCCGACCGATGAATTGCCACCCGCGACGCATGTCGGCCTCAACACCATGGGCTGTTATGTCAACGGTGAACTTTTTATCCCTCAGGAGCCTGGGCTCGCCAGCCACGGGTTTGCCTCGGCGAGGATCGTCAGCCGGCAGCCCCCTTCGCTTTGGCTGTCCTGGAATGATGAGATCGGGAACTGCGGCAGCAACCAGCTGGATATCCATCTTGACAGCACCGTGTTCGCCACAGGCAAATCCTTTGTCCTGGGCCAGGCGGCCGTCAATCCCGCTGACGACAGCCTGGACGCGCAATGGGCCAGCTATACCAGGTTTCCGTGCCAGGGACAATCCATCCAATACCTTACCGGTTCACTGATGAACGGCAGTCTCGTCATTTCATATTATGATTCGCTGCAAGGCATAGTGGCTGGAACCTTTGAGTTTGACGCCGCCGCCCCGGGCGGTGACACCCTTCATATCACACAGGGGAGATTTGATATGCATCTTGACTGATCTCAGAGGTCGATGAGGGAGGAGAGCGGATAGCGGAGATGGTGATACCCGGTCATATCCACGTCGACTTTGCCGACAGAAACGGGCGACTCGATCCGCACCGCGATATGGTTGGGATCGTCCGTGACCCACACTGTCATTTTTTCCCCACCCTCGAACATATTCCCTTTCACGAGCAATGGTTTGAATTTGAACGTCCTGAACTTGCCGTATTTGGTGCGGATCGTTGCGCGCCCGAGATAACGGATATACAGATGATTGACTTTGCGGTCGAGGAACATGTCGAACGGGATCGTGTCATTCGGCTTATACCGGCTAAAATCGATATTTCGCGCATAAAAGACCGCGCTAAGCACGTCCTGAACGCAACTGGGAACGGCGTAGGTGCCCGAATTGGTGATGGCGGTATTGGTGGCCTTGTAGAAGGAAACGTTTTCGAAGGTTTTGTAGCCGCCTTCGTTGACGTCGCGGATGAATTTATACGGCTGCAGCGTACTTGTGTCGATAAATGTTTCGTATTTGTCCCGCACTTTGTAGAAAAGATCGTGCGTGCTTTTTCCTATCGCCACGACATGATAGACATTCTTTCCCTGGAATTTTTCAAAAGAGGTATTGAATGTGGCAAGACCGCCATTGAGTGACACTCCCGCCAGCACGTACGAGATCTTGTACCTTAATTCCTCCCCCGAGCTGAAAGCCGTGTTCCGGATGTTCCCGCAGAATTCTCCTTGCACCGAGTCAGGCGCCGCCATGCGTTCTCTGCCTGCCCGTGGAGCGTACACGTCGCGAGCTGCGGAGAGCAAGGCCAACGTCCCCAAAAGGATACAAAGCGTGCTCAATACTCTCATATACCACAATATACAACACTCATGCCAGGCCCCTCCCGGTTTAACGTAACATTGGCTGATCTGCCTTCTGGAATGCGGATGTAAAAACCACGATCATTGCCGGCAACTGCATTTTGATGTAGATTCGCATCGCAGTAGCTAATTTCGGTAAAGATTGGGGCGTTTTTCTTCTTCAGCCATTTAATAAAACAATCCATTTTCGACTAAATTCAGCGTCTTATGAAGCTCGACAGCAGCACGCATGTGGACACCGCCATGCTGATCCGCAGACCCGCGGGGGAAGCATACGAGGCATTTATCGACCCGGCTATCACGACAAAGTTTTGGTTTACGGAAAGCACCGGCCGTTTGGAAAAGGGAAAGGAGGTTGAATGGACGTGGCGCATGTACAACGCCACCGGAGTCATCCTGGTCAAAGACCTCGTGCCTGACCGGAAGATTGGGATCGAGTGGGGCCCCAAAGGCGCGGCGAGGTCCCGCGCCGAATGGACCTTTGAAGCGGTGGATGCACAATCCGTGTTCGTAACGGTCGCCGTCGACGGGTTTGCCGGCGATGAAATGACCGTATTCAACAACATCATTGGTTCCGTCACCGGGTCTTGCTGGGTCCTCGCGGCCGCCAAAGCCTGGTTGGAACATGGCATTCAGCTCAACCTTATTGGGGACCGGTTCCCGAAAGGAAAATAACCCGGCATGCGCATCCTGGAAAAATTGAACCGGTCCCGATTCATCGTATTGCTCGCCTTTCTGCTGTCCGTCGGCTATCTGGGATGGCTTGCGTCTTCGATCCACCAGGGAATTTTTTTCGCGGGGGACCAGGCATTGAAATCCATGCAGGTCCGGCAAATCGCGGCCGGCGAGGGTTTCAAATACGTGCACCTTGACCAGCCGGCCTGGGTCAGATCGATCTGGGCGCAGGGTTATTTTCCCCTGCGGCCTCCTTTCTTCTATCCGTCGCCGAATGGCTACCTGATCGTGTACCCGCCGCTTTTCCAGGAATTGACCGCGTTCTTTTATGCGCGACTCGGACACGCGGGCCTCTATCTGCTACCGATGGTTTGCACGCTGTTGCTGATGCTTTGGGTCGTGCTGCTGCTGAAACGTTGCGCAGTAACGCCGGTAAATACGGCGCTGGCGCTATTTGTCCTGGTGTTCTGCTCACCGTTGATGCTCTATGGCGTCATGTTCTGGGAACATCTCCCCGCCGTCCTCCTGCTGTTTGCGGGATTAGCCTACATCGTCCGCCCGCAACGGCGTGTCCGGGATGCCATTCTGCTAGGCGCGATCAGCGGCCTGGCCGTGTGGCTACGCCCCGAATCGATGGTAATGGTCCTGCTCTATGGGGCCGCCGTGGCTATCCTCTTCCGCTATGACCGGCGAAACGCGGCGCATATCGGCTTTTGCGCAGGCGCAGCGCTCGTGGTCCTTGCATGGTTCCTGTTCAATCTTGTCGAATACGGTGCGCTGTTCGGGATTCATGGCAAACAGGTCTTTTCGGACAACGACCCCGCCACGCGGATGGGCTGGCGGCACGGCTGGCACAACCTGACGGCCATCAACGATATTTCGATCCGGCATTTCTGGTTGTTACTGTTCCTGGTTCCCGTCTTCATTGTGCTCGTCCGGCGTCGGATGGAGCGTACCATCCGGCCGGCGACCGCCGGTGCCGTGGGTTTCCGCCGCCCCGCGTCTTCCGGCCTCGCCCATCTTCGCCTCTTCCTCCTTTCGCCTCCCGATTCCGCCAATCTCCGCCTGTTCCTCCTTTCGTCCATCGTCATCGCGTATTCGGTGATCACTCCTTTTTTTCTTCCGAATGACGGGATCATCCAGTGGGGGCCAAGGTATTTTCTGGCGATCATTCCTGTCACGCTCGTCACGCTGATCCTCGCGGAAATGAAATGGCCGCTGTTCGGTCCGCGGACAAGGGACCGCACCCCCCGGTGGCTGGCCTTTTTTGCTGTGCTTGCCGTCAGCGCATCCTTCTACCGGAACACGCACGGCGGAGGATATGTGGCCGTCAGATACCGCTACAATCACCGCCTCACGGATATCTACCGGACGCTCGCCCGGAAGCCAGGCAACGTCGTTATCGTCTCACCCCATTATATGTGCTACGATTTCGGGTATATCTTCGATCAGAATTACTTTTTCGGTCTCACGGGTGATGACAGCCTCCGCCGGCTGTTGCCCTTGTTGAAAAAGCAGGGCGTCCATGACTACTACGTCATTTACAGCCCCCGCTACCATACGCTCCCGCCCATGCTGCGGAATTCAACCGGAACCCGGGACGCGCCGGCCGGTGGCAAATGGATAGAGCAGGATATAGCCCTCAAGAGATACCACCTGGACTAATGGCAGCGTTCCAGCCGATATTCTTGTCCACCCAAGGGATAGGTTCGTGTTGCAATCGGTTGCATGAAACTGCGGATATTTTCTTAGTTTTATTCTTCACTTATGAAATGGATAACATTTTTAATCGCCTCTCTCGCGTCGCTGCCTTCCCGCGCGCAGGAAACCGGGATGTGGAATCACAAGTCGTGCGCCGTTGTGCTGACCTATGATGACGGTATCGACATCGACCTCGACAACGTTCGGCCCGCACTTGACTCCATGGGATTCAAGGGAACCTTCTATGTGATCGGCTCCGCATCCTCGATCGCCAACAGGATGCCGGAATGGAGGAAGTTAGCCGCCGAAGGGCACGAACTGGGTAACCATTCTATGTTCCATCCCTGCGACGGCAGCCTGCCTGGCCGCGGCTTTGTCACACCCGACAATGATCTCAGCAAATACACCGTTCGCCGCGCCGTGGCGGAGATCCGGCAAACCAATGTCCTGCTGCACGCGATCGACGGCAGGACCGAACGCACCTTCGCCTATCCATGCGGCGATAAGTCGATCCACGACACCCTGTTCTATGCCTGGCTACGCCATGATTTTGCTGCCGCTCGCGGCGTCAGCGCGAAATTCGACACCCTGGGCAAGGTCAACTTTGACGATGTGGATTGCTTTGCGATGAATGGACAGAGCGGCGCGCAGATGATAGATCTCGTCCGGCATGCGCTCCGAACGCACACGCTGCTCGTCTTTCTTTTTCATGGCGTGGGCGGCGGCCATAACCTGAACGTCAGTCTGCAAGCCCACAGCGAGCTGCTTCATTTTCTCAAGGCGCACGAAAGAGAGATTTGGATCGCCCCGATGGTTGACGTAGCGGAATATATCCGCCAACGACAGGCGCATTGATTGCGCTGATACCATCACCTTCGCTGCCGCCGGCTCCCTCGGCGATGCGAGACCGCCGCCAAAACCCCGGTTCACCGCAAATTTTTTCCGGTTCCCCGCACATACCCGCGCAGCCAGGACCGGCACCTTAGCTTCGCGGCATGAAACGTCTACTTTTCCTTTGCTGCGGCTTCCTGGCCATCACGCAGTTGATTGGACAGGGTCCGCCCGCCGGCGGCCCGCCCGCCGGAAGTCCCATGGGTCAGATAGGCGCCGCCCAGGCCGCAGGCCGTTTGTACGAAAAGCTGGTCGATACCGCGGGCCACGGCATCGCCCGTGCTTCGGTCATGATCCGGAAATCTGTCCGGGACAACAGCACGCCAGCCCGTTCCGGCGCAAGGATAGCAATGTCGAGACCGAGGAACAATAAAACGCTATATTTACAAAGGTCACGCCGGACGCGGGGAACCCACCCTTAAATCCATGAAAACAGGCTGGTACGATAATAGACTGGTGAAAGTCCTTACACATGTCGCGATCTGGGCGGTGGTCCTTTCGCTGCCCTACCTGCTCGATAGTCATCACGGCATGGACCACCGTCACAATAACCGCTTCGATCAAAGGTTTTTTTACCTGAACCTGGTCACCGCCATCCTGTGGATCGCCCCGTTCTACCTGAATGCGTACTGGCTGGCGCCCGCATGGTTCAACCGCCGCCGATACCTGGGGTATACGGGTTTGCTGATCCTGGTGTTTGCAGTGATCATGGGCATTCACTACCTGCTGTTCCGGTACGCCTTCGGCTTGCCCCATTTCAGTGTGAAAGGGGCCACCGGATTCCTGCTCCCGGCCTTTATCCTCACGATCGCCATCAGCACGACATTTCGGGTAGTCAGTGACAAGCTGGACGCCGACCAACTGGCAAAAGACCGCCAGGAAGAGAACCTTAAGACCGAACTTTCGTTTCTCCGCTCGCAGATCAATCCGCATTTTATATTCAATATCCTCAACAACCTTGTCGCACTCGAACAATTGAAGTCGCCTGAGCTCGGACCGACCATTTTGAAATTGTCGGCGCTGATGCAATATATGCTCTATGAAACCGACGAGGAGCGGGTGCCGCTGGGCAAAGAGATCGAATACCTGCAGAGTTATATCGATTTGCAGAAACAGCGCTTCGGGCAAAAGGTCCCGGTCACGGTGTCCCTGGAAGAGCCCGCCGGTTTCCTGGAGATCGAACCCATGTTGCTGATACCATTTGTGGAAAATGCCTTCAAACACGGGGTCGGACTGATCGACCACCCCGCCATCGCCATCGCCCTTGTGGTCCGCGGCAAGACCCTTCACTTTACCGTCAGAAACCGGTACAACCAGGTGTCCGACGAGGTGAAGGACAAGACCTCGGGCATCGGGCTCGGCAATGTGAAACGACGCCTGAAATTACTGTATGGGAACCAACAGTCATTGCACATTAGCCGGGCAGACGGTTGGTTTGTCGTATTGCTGCAATTAAATCTACACTGATGTTGAAATGTCTTGCCGTCGATGACGAGCCGCTGGCGCTGCATCTGGTGTCGGATTATATCCGCAAGGTGCCCTTCCTGGACCTGGTGTCCACAGCCGGAGATGCCTTCGAGGCGGCAAAAGTATTGCAGGAAAAACAGATCGACCTTATTTTCATCGATATCCAGATGCCGGGTCTGACAGGGCTGCAATTCATTCAAAGTCTTGCGAAGCGTCCGATGGTCATTATCATCACCGCTTATAAGAAGTTTGCGCCCGAGGGCTTTGACCTGGATGTCGTGGATTACCTGGTTAAGCCCGTCGGCATCGACCGTTTCCTCAAGTCCTGCAACAAAGCCCAGGAGCTGTTTGAATTGCGTTCATCCAGAGTATCCGCCCCCGCGCTGCCCGCTGGCGCCGCCGCCGCGCAACCGCCGCCTGAATACTTCTTCGTCAATGCCGACTATAGCCTGGTCAAGGTCCTTTTTGCGGATATCGTCTGGATCGAAGGCTCGGGCGATTATGTGAAGATCCATCTGAAAAATGCGCCCAAGCCCCTCCTGATCCGTGCTACGGCGAAAACGCTGGAGGGTGAGCTTCCGACGGACAAATTTCTTCGGATCCACAAATCGTATATCGTCTCAAAGGCTTTCATCACGGCTGTTCGCAAGAACAGTGTCTTTATCGGTGAACTGGAGCTGCCTGTCGGGGAAACCTACCGCGAGGTCCTTCGACAGCTGACGGGCAGGAACCTTTGAGGCTATAGCTTCACTTCGCCCCATCCCTGGCGATACTGCCGGCGCACGAACTGATTGGCCGCATCGAAATTGGTGATCCGCATGTTCGCCCCATCCCAGTTGTACGAAATATACCGGCCGGGGAATTTGTAGCCTCCCATGGCGCCGTAGACCGGGTCATTGCGTTCGATCTTCTCTTTGATGTTAAAGCTTCGCAACAGCAGGTTTCCCAGCAATACGGTCTCCGTCAGCGGTCCCGCATAGCCTTCGAAAGGCGAATCGACTTCCATGTTGCCATATCCGGCTATGGCAGCGTCCACCCACTGCCACCAGTGGCCGTCCATGCCGCCCGGCACCCGGGGATATTTCTCGGGCACGTGAACCTCCTGCGTCCTGGACAACGGCAGGAGCCGCGGATGGCTGCCGCCCCAACCGCAGGATGCCTTCCCTTTAGTGCCGATGAATAGGGTGCCGCCTTCATAGTCGTTTTCACCCGGCCAGTCGCAGAGCGCCTCATTCATGTCCACCGAAGGATCCAATTCCGGCGGGCGCTCGGGCACGATGCCGCCGTCCATCCAATGCAGATCGATGTCCTGGCCGCTTTTGCCTTTGAATTTGAACCGGACCCAACTCGAGACCGGCCCGCTCTCAGGATATACACCCTCGCGGAAGATACCGTTGTACACCGTGCTGGCGCTGCCCGAGATCTCGGTCGGATAGCCGAGCTGCAGCAGCTTGAACGGAGGTCCGATAATATGGCAACCCATATCTCCCAGCGCTCCTGTGCCGAATTCCCACCAGCCGCGCCAGTTGAACGGGACGAGGTTATCGATATAATAGGTTTCTTCCGCGGTGCCCAGCCAAAGGTCCCAGTTCAGTTCTTTCGGCACAGTTGCGCCCTTTGCCGGCCACGATATACCCTGCGGCCAGACGGGACGGTTGGTCCAGCAAAACACGGTTTTGATATCACCGAGAATTCCGGCCTCGAACCATTCCCGCAAGGTGCGTATCCCGTCGCAGGAAGCGCCCTGGTCGCCCATCTGTGTGACGACCCGGTACCTTTTCGACGCTTCCGTTAAGACCCGGGCCTCGTATATATCATGCGTAAGCGGTTTTTGCAGGTACAGGTGTTTCCTGAGCTGCATTGCGCCCAGGCCCACGATAGCATGGTTGTGATCCGGGATGGCGACCGTTACCGCGTCGAAGTGGCGGTTTTCCTTTTCGAACAATTCCCGCCAGTCGTGATAGAAAGGCGCATTGGGAAACTGCTTCCGGCGCGGGGCTGCCATCCTGTCGTCCACATCGCACAAATAGGCGATCACGGCATTTTTATGAGGCGTCCTCGCAATAGTCTTGATATCATTTTCCGCCTCGCCGCCGCAACCTACCGCGGCGATATACAGCTTGTCGCTTGGCGCTACGTGACCACGGCCGAGCACATGCCGGGGAATAATATAGAATCCGGCGCCGGTCACTGCAGTCGCCCGGACGAATGCACGCCGGCTGATCGGCCGGGGAGTCTTCTTTTCCATTGCTGTTTTTTAGTGTTTTCCGTACAGCGGCCGGACCGCTACCTCCTTGAAATAGACGACGTCATTATCGCTGTGATTCTGCAAACCGATCCAGCCGCTGTCAGGCCTTCTCCCGCGCTGCGGTTCGAAATCGAACTTACGCGCTGGGGTGGGCTGACCCTCGGTATAATCCGTCACTTTTTGCCCGTTGACATAGACGATGGTGCGTGGTCCGTCGAGCGTAATATCCATCGTATTCCACTCCGGCCCCGGCTTTCCGGGTTTGGCCAGTGGTTTGGTCAGCGAATACAGGGTGCCGGTGATATGGTATTCGTCTTCTTTGGAGGTTTCCGGATGGTTGTCGATCTGAACTTCGTATCCGTAGTTCACCGGCATCCATTCTTCCCGGGGTTCGATGGGGATCCGGATAAAGACGCCCGAATTATCGTTCATGTCCCGCATCTTAAAGACGACGCGGATCGTACAGTTTCCCAGTTTTCCGCCGGTCCAATAGAGCAGGCCCATGCCACCATGGCCACGGATCAGGCCGTTTTCAACTTCCATCGACCCGGGTCCGACGTGTTTCCAGCCCTTGAGATCCTTGCCATCGAACAATTGGGTCCACTTTGCGGTGTCGGGCGCCGCCGGAGCAATGTCGCGGGAAACGGCGCGGGAGTGCCAGCCCGAGAGGACCAAAAGTCCGGCCACCAGACCGGTCAGGAGTGAATTTTTCATATTATCTTATTTAGCAGTCGATTACAGACGAGGTTCCCGGTATACTAAAAATCTTTCTCGATATTGTGAGATTTTAGCTTACGGGGATAATAATAGGATAGTAGACAGCAGGCAACCGGAAAACCCATGACACGAGAGAAAGCAGCACGTTTTATTTCCGTTATCGAGGGGCACAAGGGCATTATCTACAAGATAGCGAATGCCTACGGCAAAAATAGTGAAACCGGCAAAGATCTGGCGCAGGAAATTATTCTCCAACTCTGGAAGTCGTTCGACCGCTACGATCCGGCATACAAATGCTCGACCTGGATATATAAAGTAGCGTTGAACGTATCATTGGCCCACTCCAGAGGCGAATCTGCCCGGGCCCGCCTCTTTGGGAAGCTGGATGAAGACCTGCTCACCGGTCAGGTAGCCGAACCGGCCGGCAGGGCGGAAGAGGACTTCCGTCAGCTCGAGCGATTCATCGTGGAGCTCAGAGACCTCGACCGGGCGATGTCAAAGCCTTGTTCGACTATATCCGGCACCTGGTCCTCATTGGCGGAGTAGCTTACGACAACAGTATCCGCGATGTCCAGGAGCGGTTAAGGCGGCTCCAGTTGTCCCTGCTCCGGCACACACGGATCATGGTGCTCCAACTCCCGTTCTGGACAACATTCGCCCTGAGCAGTAAATGGTTCCCCCGGACCGCCGGGGCGGGCTATATCGCTTTTCAGGTATTGCTGACCGGTACATTCGTTTGGCTGGCTGTTTGGCTCTACCGGAAGCACACCCCGGAAAACCTCGGAGACCGCTGGGTAAGGCCTTTCATTTCAGGCATCGGCGGCAGCAAATTGCTGCGGGCAATGCGGTTTTACCAGGAACTGGAAGAGCTTGGATCCTGAAGGTTTACAGCGGGAATTTGCCAAAATCCGCCTGCCACTGCCGGCCGGCTGGCAATTCGGGGATTTTTATGTTTCATTTGTAACCTTTTTTGAACTTCCGTCTCCAATGGAAAACACCTTGTGTATGGCAACCGTAAAACAACTTCAAACAACCCTGAAACTGACCTTTGGCATCGTGCCGATCGTGGCAGGTCTCGACAAGTTCGCCAACCTCCTGACCATCTGGTCGGACTACCTGGGAACGGCTAAGGGTTCGCTCCCCGTGGAAGCGATGACCTTCATGAAGATCGTCGGCGTCATCGAGATCGTCGCCGGCATCATCGTCCTTGTCCGCCCTCTGATCGGCGGGTTTATCGTGATGGCCTGGTTAATTGCCATCGCCCTTGAACTGTTGATCTGCACTCACTACTATGATGTGGCCGTCCGTGACCTCGTCATGGCGGTCAGCGCCTTTACCCTTACCCAGCTCACGAAAATAACCGCAACAAACAGATGAACCCGGAAGTTACGGGGAATATAGACCGAAATAATCCGCCCGTTCCGCTTACCCCCAGCGAACAGATCAGAGTGATCGAATACCACTTCGGAAAGATCATGGCCGCACTGGGTCTGGACCTTTCCGACGACAGCCTCAGGAATACCCCGTTGCGCGTGGCAAAAATGTACGTCAACGAAGCCTTCGCAGGGCTCAATCCGTTGCATGAGCCTGCGATAACGCTCTTCGAGAACAAATACGGTTACGGCGAGATCGTGCTGGAGCGGAATATCCCGGTCTATTCCTATTGCGAACATCATTTCGTACCGATCGTCGGAAAGGCGCATGTCGCGTACATCTCCGCCGGCAAGATCGCGGGTCTGTCCAAACTGAACCGCGTGGTGAACTATTTTTCCAAACGGCCCCAGGTCCAGGAAAGACTTACGCTCGAAATTGCCGGCTTTCTGAAAGCGAAATTGCGCACCGCGGACGTCGCCGTCATCATCGAGGCCGAGCATCTCTGCGTTGTCTCACGCGGCATCCGGGACACCGGCAGCACGACGCTGACCGCCAGCTATAGCGGCGCATTCCAAAAAGATCGAAAGGAAGAATTACTGAAACTCGTAAATTTGTAATGTGGAACAACATATTGTCACCATTCTCTCCGTTCACGACGTCACCCACGACGTGAGGGCCTATCGGACAGAGAAGCCATCCGGTTACCGGTTTGTTCCCGGCCAGGCCACCGAAGTGGCCATCGACAGAGAAGGATGGCGCGACCAGCGTCGACCGTTCACCTTCACCGGTCTCAACGAGTCTCCCTGGCTCGAGTTCACGATCAAGTCTTACCATGACCATGATGGCGTCACCCATGAACTATATCGGTTGAAAGCGGGGGACAAACTGGTCATTCATGATGTTTGGGGGGCGATAGCCTACAAAGGCGCAGGTTATTTCATCGCGGGGGGCGCGGGGCTCACACCTTTTATTGCGATCCTCCGGCAGCTGCACAAAGACAACGCCATGGGCGAAAACAGACTTTATTTCTCCAACAGAACGGTCAAAGACATTATCTACCATACGGAGTTGGATGAGATATTGGGGAACCGCGTCCGCTACATCCTGACTCAGGAAAGCCATCCCTTTTTTATGAAAGGTCCGATCGACAAAGCATTTCTGCAACGGGAGATCACGGACTTTTCAAAGCCCTTTTATATATGCGGACCAGACAAAATGGTGTCCGATCTCGCCGCCGCTTTGACCGAACTCGGTGCGAATCCGGATACGGTGGTGTTCGAAAAATAGCAGGGTCCGAATAAAAGACTTTATTGTCTTTTATTAGACGATGCCCTATCTTTGCGGATATGACGGACACCGCAAAACAGGACATTACCTCGGTAGGCGACATTGCGAAGTTGGTGGATGCCTTCTACGTCTATGTACGCAAAGACCCGGTGATTGGTCCGATCTTCATCGGTGCGATCCGGGAAAAATGGCCGGAGCACCTGGAAAAAATGGTTCGGTTCTGGCAGACGGTCATCTTTGGCGTTCCCGTGTACACCGGCAGTCCCTTTCCCCTGCACGCCAGGATGCCACTGCAGCAAAAGCATTTCGATACCTGGCTGGCGCTCTGGACCGCGACAGTCGACAGGCTGTTTGCAGGCAAAAATGCAGACGATGCGAAGCTGAAGGCACGCAACATGACGATCATGTTCGTTTCCAAATTAGACAACCCGTTTTACAAAGCGTCCGGCCGGCAGTAAAACCGACCTGGGCCGTGTCGGGCTAAGCAGCCCAGCAAGCAGACGATGACGGCGTCCGGCTGTGCGAAGCGGCGTGTAACAAGCATGCAAATTGGTGAGCCGCAGTCGCTTATGGAGACAATTTAATAGCATTTGTACATGAGCTTGCCGCGCATTAATTTGATCCCCAAAACCGAGCCCTCATGTCCCGCCGAGTACACCATTATACCGTTCTGACAGTTCTTTTCCTGTTTGTCGCCGCGCATCCATCCATCGCGCAATCCAAGGTCTCCTGGAGCGACCAGTTCAAGATGCACAAAGGAAGCTCCGGCATCTCCATAGTCTATGCCGACAATTCCGGGATCTATTTGCAGGAAACCCATGACGCGCTGAAAACCTATTTTGTCGTCGGAGCCACAGTCCGGGGGTCTGCGACCCTGGTAAAGCTGGATCCCTTGACCATGTCTGAGCGATACCGGAGTGATTTTGATAAGGAATTGAAAGGTAAAGAATTCAGCCGTCTGTTCTTCATCAGGGACAAGCTATACCTTTTCGCTACGGAATATTCGAGCAAAGATCTGTCCCTGAACCTCTATGCCGTCGCAGTCGACAAGGCAAACGGCAGCCTTACAGGAGACTGGCAGAAGATCTACAGCTGGCAGAAAGAAGACAAGTCGGAGGACATCGATTTCCAGATCGCGCCCAACAGCGACAGCAGCAGGATCATTTTAACGGGGACGTATACAGGCAGGGCCCAAAACCGGTATGAGATAAAGATGATGGATGCCAACCTCCAACCGCTGGGTAAGCCGATCACCATCACCAACGAATTCGATCCGAAGACATTCCAGGTGGAACGATTCGAATACACCTCGTTCGGAAATGCCATATTGGTGGGCAGAGTCTACCAATATGCGGAAGGAAAGAAGAAAAAGGACAGGAACCTCGAATTTCTGAACTACAACATTCGGCTATACAACCCGCAAGGAAAAATGATACGGGATATCAAGACGGATATCGACGGCAAATTCCTGGTGAACAGCAAGGTAATCCAGTCGGGAAATGAATTGATCCTCGCGGCATTCTATAGCGATGAAAAGAAACGTAAAGAAGTGGATGGCTTGCTCGTCGAACGGCTTGACCCCGCGACGGGAAATATCCTTGTTTCCACAAAACAGGAATTGGACAGAAGCAAGGTCACCCAGGTGCAAGATGACGGGGACGCCCCAAAGAAATCGGGGGATGAAGAAGAGGAACACGGACTGACCGGAAATATCGTTTTCCGCAGCTTTTATGTGGCGCCGGATAACGGACTCGTGATCCTGGCGGAGAAATTTCGCCGGGAGATCGTCACAACCTATAATTCGATGCAAATGATGGGGCCCGGCAATATGTATCACAACTCGTCGAGCACTTACGCCAACTATCATTGTGAGGACATCTATATGGTCAAGGTCTCACCTGGTGGTCAGATTGACTGGCTTCACGACCTTCCCAAGAACCAACTTGAGTCCGTCCCGATCGGCGGCTCGAGCGGCAACTCAATGGGACCTTCTGCAGGATTTGGTCCATCCTACAATTACTTCGTCGAACTCGATGCGCGTCCGTTCTATGCCGGGTTCGGCAGTATTGCCGGCAAAAGTAAAATACATATTTTTTTCAACGATACCGAGGATAACGCTTCAGTGCTTCAACCCGGCGGCAGGATCAGGCGCACGTCGAAGTTCGCCAAATCATCCTGCTATGAGGTCGACTTGGATATGCTGACCGGTAAATATTCCCGGAAACCGCTTTTTACCAACAGAAATATCCCGATCTCGATGCCGCGGCTCGGAGTTGCACTCAATGACATTCTCTATCTCACAGGTATTGAAGATCGCAGTTTCGCGAAATCAAAAATCATCGTTGGAACAATAGCTTGTACTGATTAATGCTCGCCCGGCCGCGAGAGTCCGCGGTACATGCGCGTGTAGACCGGTGTGGACACACCCAGCTTTTCGCCCAGCCTGACCACGTCTCCGGTCAGTTCTTCGACTTCGGTGCGGCCGCCCCTGAGAAGGTCGGCGTACATGGAGGTCGTGGTTCCGGC
>Ga0134125_10000667_pt1 | contig 44984 bp, 60 predicted proteins | sample KB31751_FD_96464 | JGI IMG/M metagenome (GOLD analysis project Ga0134125, IMG submission 96464) | Terrestrial soil microbial communities with excess Nitrogen fertilizer from Kellogg Biological Station, Michigan, USA - KB3-175-1 | ecosystem: Environmental > Terrestrial > Soil > Unclassified ...
CCTGGGCCCTGCGGCGGCCGAGATCGTGACGAGGGGCGACGAAGGCGCTGCCGCCGCGATCCAGATGGCGCTCGGGACTGCGGCGGACGCCGATCTGGAGTTCCTGACGGACTCCTTCTGTGCCCGGTGTGACCTCGTTTACACCATGACCACGGGGGCGGGGCCTCGCCCGACTCCGACGCCCCTGAAGACCCAATATGACGAGCATTTCGCCCAGCGTTACATGGCGCTGGGCGAATGGCTCTTCTGGTGCATCCAGGAGAATTTCGCCGATTTTTTCGGCGACAAGGGGATCGGCGGGTTCGTCAAAAAGCGCCAAGCGGAATTGGCGTCCCAATCCACCTCCCCACCGACGCAGACTGGTTCATCTGGCGGATCGTGATGTCCAATCGGATCTCCTCGGGACTCAGAGAAATCGAGAGGTACTGGACTCTCCTCGACGTCCTGGAAGCCCACCTGATCCTGGACGCGATCGAATCGGCCGAGGCAGAAGCGGCAAAGCCCCCGGGAAAGTGACATGGCGGGAGCGCTCCGAGAGATCCTGGCAAAGTTCGGTTTCGATGTCGACACGTCGAAACTAGACGCTGCCAAGACCAAGACTGACGGCGTAGTCGGGGGCCTGAAGGCCCTCGCCGCCACGATCGCTGGAACCGCTCTGATCAACGGGATCCGTGGTTTCGTCTCAGACCTCGCTGAGCAAGCAGAGCAACTCCGACTCACGTCCCAACAATTGGGAATCTCGACAGAGGATCTCCAACGGTGGCAAGGTGCTGCCAAACTCGCCGGGGTCTCGAATGAGGGACTGAGCACAGGGTTTAAGTTCCTGCAAAAGAATGCCGCGGAGGCTGCCACGGCCGGGGGTGACGCGGCGGCCGAGTTCAAAAAACTTGGAGTCAATATCAAGGACTCCAACGGCCAGATCAAGCCTACGTCCCAGCTTATGGGCGACGTCGGCCTGGCAATTGGGGCGATGAAGAACCCGGCCGAGAGAACGGCCGCCGCTCTCAAGCTCCTGGGCCGTGGCGGACTCGAATTGATCCCCCTGTTCAATCAAGGGGAGGAGGGGCTTCAAAAGTTCCTGGATCGGATCGATGAACTCGGGGGCGGCCTTTCTGCAAAGGCGCTGGCCAACCTGGAGCAATACTCCCGCTCCACGAAAGAATTTGATTTCGCGATCCTCGGGTTGAAGTCCCGCCTGGCCGTCGAGTTGATTCCCAAACTCACGGACCTAATTACCTGGGTCACGAAGGGGATTCTGGCCTTTGCCGATATGGCGAAGGGCTCCAACATTTTCACGGCCGCGATCACGGTCCTGGGAACGGCCGCCGCGTTGACCGCTCTGAAAATGTACCTCCCCTATCTCCCGATCCTCGCTCTGTTCGCCGCCCTCATCCTCCTGGTGGACGAGGTTATTACCCTGTTCCAGGGTGGCGATACGTTGATCGGGGAGGGGATCGATAAGATCTTCGGGGCCGGGGCCGCCGCGAAAATGGTCGACACCCTCACCCAGGCCTTCAATGAACTTGGAGGCACGACCAAAGTCCTGCCAGCGTTGATTATCGCCGTCGGGGCGGCCCTCGCCGCCGCAAACGCTCCGATCGTCGCCACGGCCGCTGCCGTCGCCTCGGTTACCGCTGCCGTGATGCAGTTTAAGAAACTGGATCAGGACAGTGGCGGTCACGGAATGGCGAACTGGTGGGCCAACGCAAAGAGGAATCTGGGCATTACCTCACAAGAGGAATACCAGAAGGAAAAACTGCAACTCGGGGCTGGGGCTACGAATGCCGCCCCGGGTTCCTATGAGGACGCCGCGCGGAAAAAGGGAACGTGGTACGGGCAGAAACGGCCCGAGACTATCGACGAAACCAACGCCAGGCAAGCGGCCTATGCGGCGGCGCATCCCGTCGTCCAGGGGCTCGCCGGGATGGTGCCCCAGGGCCCCTGGGCCGGGATGGTCCCTGGTGTGGCCCCGACGCCCACGATCCCCCTGCCCCCGCCCATGCTCGCCCGGCCCCCGGAACCTGTCGTGCAACGGAAGGAGATCAAGGTCACGACTCAGAGCGATGCAAAGGTCACCTTCACGGGTCCGAGTCCGGATAAAGGTGACGTCCGCGGGGTTCTGTCGGACAACGCGAAAAACGTCCAGGCAGCGGTTCTCGCGGCATTGGAGCCCCAGAAATAAATGGCGGCATACCTCCTCCCCGATGACCAGTCCTCGATCCTGATCTCGTTTGATTCTACGATTTCGGAGAATCACGAGGCGACGGCGGATGTTACGGAGCATCCCGTGGAACTCGGATCCAATATCGCGGACAACGTGAAACAGAATCCGGCCTCCTTGACTCTGGAGGTCTACATGACCCTGACCCCAATCGTGCCCGGCGGCCCGGGGGCGGGTGTCGTGATCCCTCAACTCCTGCAATTCCCGACCTATATCCCGCCCCTCGCACCGACACCCGGGGCCCTGTTCAATCTGATCGGCAGCGGGCTCACGGCCCTGAGTCAGATGGTGTTCGGTCCTCCGCCCCCGATCGTCGTTCAAGTCCTGCAGTTTCCTACCCAATTCGACCCGATCAAGCTCACTCATACGGCCCTGCTTGATCTATGGAGTCGAGGGCAAACAATGTCGGTCGTGACCTCGGTCAAAACATATGACACGATGGTCCTGGTGAATGTCTCCCTCCCTCGCACGGAACCCGGAGGGGCGACGTTCACCCTGAACTTCAAGCAAATCCGTACGGTGACCAGCGCCACGGTCGCGGCACCGAAACCCGCACAGAAACGGGGACAGCCTAACCAGGCCAAGGGGAGTCAATCCACGTCCGATCCGGGGGCAAACGCGGGCGCTAAGGCCAGCTTTGCCAAGCAACTGGCGAACAAGGTCCTGGGAGTGAACGGATGAGCGATCCCCTGGAGATCTCAATCCCGCAGAACCTCCCTCTTTTTTCCCAGAGGATTACCCTCGACGGGATCGAGTATCTGTTTCAGTTCGCCTGGAACGACAGGGAGCAGCGTTGGTACGTCTCGATCTCGGACATTAACGACAACCCTCTGGCCATGGGCCTGAAAATCGTGGCCAACGTCCCCCTTCTCCGACGGTTCACGAATCCCTCCCTGCCCCAGGGGGATTTGATCGCCTGTGACCTTTCCAATCAATTCGGCGAGCCCCCGCTTTATACGGAACTCGGGGTCAGGGTCCGAATGTTTTACTTCCCGGTCGGGACATGACTACCGCCGTCCCCTTGTTCGGCCGAAAGGTCACGGTCACGATCGGCAACCCTACCGCGAAAAGCGCACAGGGGATCGCCAGCGGATCGGCAATCCAGGTGACCGATCTGGCGATGTCGTTCTCCGTCAAGAAAACCCTGAAGCCCGAACCAAACACCTGCGACCTTACGATCTACAATCTGAGCCCCGACCATCGGGCGGCCCTAGAACAAATGCAGGTTGCCACCGTCCAGATCGAGGCGGGTTATCAGGAAGGGACCTCGGTCCTATTCGTCGGAGATCTCCGAACGGGGGTGTCGACCCATACCGGGGTTGACTACGAAACCAAGCTCTCCTCCGGCGATGGGGAGAAAGCGATCAAAACGGCCCGCGTCAATGTCGCGATGAAAAAGGGCACGGCCACCCCTGCCAAGGTTCTCCAAGCCGTTGCGTCCGCGCTCGGGGTAGGGTCGGGGAACCTGTCCCAGGCCGTGGCCAAACTCCAGGGCGCCGGGATTGCAAATAACTTCTCGGAGGGTGTCGTCCTCTCGGGATCCGCGTTCCGGGAAATGAACTCGATCTGCCGGACGTGCGCCCTATCGTGGAGCATTCAAAACGGCAAACTCCAGATCCTGCCCTTGGGCCAAGCGCTCCAAACGTCCGCGATTCAGATCGATCAAAATAGCGGAATGGTCGGGGCCCCTACCATCGACAATGATGGAGTACTGAACGTCAAAACCCTCCTGATCCCGGACGTGTTCCCGGGACGTCTCCTGGTGCTGAACGCCCAACGCCTGAAGGGGAACTATCGAATCGAGTCCTGCAAATATGACGGTGAGACTCACGGCCAGAATTGGTACAATACGATCCAGGCGAAACGGTACTAGATGGCCCTCGACGTTGAACTAGGAGACCTCCTTCGACGGATCCTGGAAGCCCGGGTGACGGACATCTGGACTTCTTTCCCGGCTAGAGTCCAATCCTACGATCCGAGCACGCAAACCGCGGACGTCGCCCCCGTGATCCAGCGCCCCGTTCCGACAGGTGACGAGGGAGAGGATACGGCCTGGGAATCCCTGCCGGTCCTGCCCGGGATCAGGGTCTGTTTCCCCCGCGGCGGAGGCGACGCTTTCACTATCACCTGGCCCGTTCAAGAGGGAGATTGGGTAGCGGTCCACGTCTCGACCTACTCATTTCAAAACTGGCTCCGAACAGGCCAGATCACGAACCCCCCGGGGGATACCAGACCTCACTCCCTCTCGAATTGTTGGGCTATCCCGTGCATGGCACCGAACGCAAACGCGCTCGCCCAGGCTCAGGTGAATGCCCTTGTTCTGAAAGGGAATCCCACGCTCCTGGGTGACGAACACGCCTCAGATTTCGTGGCGCTTGCGTCCAAGGTTATGTCAGAATTGCAGAAGATCCAGACCACCCTGGGCACGGCCACCTCCCCAAGCGGCGCCGTCACCTATGGGACGCCCTACGTTCCTGGCCAGGTGGCAGCGCAAAAGGTCAAGGCGACATGAGTCCTCCCCAGCAGCCGGCCCAGACTCCCCTCCTCGTCACGTTCGGCCCTGTGACCCCGGCTCAGACCCCGATCCTGATCACGGTAGGGGTCAATCCTGGGGGGGATGCTGGGGCTTCAATCTCTGCTTCTGTCGCCAATGCCCCGACGGATCTCTCCCCCGGGGACTATTCAGCGACTACCCCGATCCTCGTCCCGAGCAACTCTAACCTGACGGCAAACGCCAGGGTTAGTATCTCCTCCGCTCCGGGTAATTCTGGTGACGGACATACTAACTCTCCGGTTGTCGGTGTTTCAAACTCCGTACAAATCGGCACGCTTTCCGCGGACGTAACCGAGGGTGACACCGCCTTCACTTACACCCCCTCCATGGGTTCTCCGATTCCTGTCGTGGGGAATTACGTCTCTCTGAATCTGAATGGAGACGTGGCCCTCACCTTTCGGGTGAAGGCCATTGCCGGGAACGTGATTACCACGGACGTCCCGATCCCCTTCAACTTTCCCCACGCATCCCCGGCCCCTACGGGTGTGATCCTCGTTAGCCCTACCAGTAACGTTCACGTCAACTTCGGGGGAGCCACGTTGACGCAGATCAACGGGGCTAGGGGGTTCTGGTTCCCGTACGCCTTCGATAGTGAGATCCAGAATCTTATCGCCTACTGCTCGGGCAGCGTGTTCGGCCCCGATCTCGACATCGGGGGACGAAGGAGTGTGCTGAGAAAAATTCATGCGATCTACGTGGCAAACGTAGGGGACGCCGGGCTCGCCATCGAAGGAGGAATGTCTATGCTCATGGAGGAGTGCTCCTCTGAGGGCGCGTTCCCTTCTGGAATTCAAATTGGGGGTTACCGAAACGAGGTCCGTGGGTGTTCCTCTGATGGGGCCGTCAATAACGGCCTGACGCTCTGTCCCCAGGGCCCCATGGATCTTTGGGGGAGTCAGCGTGGCGTCGTGACGAGCGGACGTTATGACAATGCCACGATCGGAGTACTTATCACCGGAAACTCCAGTGATAACGTGATTATGGGAGTCGACGCATCCTATAATACGAACGCGGGATTTTCGGTATATGCTGGGGTGATTGCAGTTGTCGGAGGCCCCCAGAGGAATACGTTCCACGCCTGTACCAGCTACGGCGGTGCATACGGATGGATCATCGGAGACGAAATCTCCGGAGCGATCGATACGACCCTGAACGCATGCGACGCCACGGGAGGATCACAGGCAGGGATCAAGGTGAACGCCGACGCCCTGCGCACCATGATCAACGGCTTTCGTTCTGTCAGGAATGTTTTCGGCCTTTGCGCTCTAGGGGATGTAACGGTCTCCGGGTTCGTTTCGGTCAATGATGGCACGGGCGTCCGTTCGTTCAATAGTGCCAACGTCTCTATTACCGAAGCCCGCATCGAACAGAACCGATCAAACGGCTCCACGTGGGCTGCGGTCTATGTAGACAATACAAGTTCCCTTACTCTCTCTGATTCTTTGATCGTCATGAACGGTACCGGGGGCGGGGCTCAGGAGGGTGTGGTAGTCGCCGGAACGGCCAGGCTGACCAACGTACGGGTATCGACATCCGCAAGCGGAACGTATGGTATCGTCGGAGGGGGTGGCGGGTCTTTCGTTTATATCGGCCCCGGGTGTGATTTCGGTGCATGCACCACCCCGATCCTCCCTCAAAGCGCAACGGTGGTCTGGGAACAGGGGAGCGGCGCAACGCCCATTTCCTCCACACACACCCTGACCTTCATCGAACATTATAACGGAGACATCGAACTCGCGGCGGGGGCTAGCGCTGATGCAACCGTTACGACCTACGGCCTCCCCGGTTTGCGCTTCACGGCTCGGAATCTTAGCTCTCACAATCTCACCGTGAAGACCAGCACCAGTGGAGACTCCGGAATCACGATCGCAGCAGGGAAGAGCGCGATCATCGAAGTCCGCGCCTCCGACTCCAAAATGTCACGGGTCACCGGAGATACATGATCGAGGTCACCGGAACTCCCGACGTCACGATCAATGATCTGGCCGAACTCGCGCTGGATCCGGTGTCGGGAGACATCGCGTTTCCGCCCTATATCCTTACCGGGCCGCTCTGTGTCATTCAGAGGATCCGTGTTCGGTTCCGCTTTTTCCTCGGGGAATGGTTCCTGGATCAGCGGCTCGGGATTCCCTATTTCCAGGACATCCTGATCAAGAATCCGGACCCGACCTTGATCTCCGCAATCTTCCGCCAGGTGCTCCTCACGACCCCTGGGGTTTTGCGAGTCGACGCTTTCACGGCCACCCTGGACGCCCCGACTCGGGTCCTTACGGTCAATTTCCAGGCGACTCTTACGGACGGCTCGACTATTATCACGGCTCAAGCGGAACCCTTCATCATCAGCACCTGAACCCATGGGCGATTACGTCACACCGCAAGGTCTCGCGCTGCCATCCGTCCAGGATATTCTGGCGGATCTCGCCGATGACCAGCGCTCGACTATCAATCCCAACCTGAACACCGATCCGGACTCGCCGATCGGACAGCTAAACGGGATCTTCGCCTCCGCCCTTGGGACCGCATACGAGGCCCTGGAAATCGCCTTCAACGGGAACAATCCCGACGCGGCCGAGGGCTTCCTCCTCGAAACCGTCTCTGCCATCACGGGAACGAAACGGGCGCCCGCTACCCCGAGCAAGCTCACCGGCAATCAGCAGGTGACGGTCAATCTCAATCCGAATACCCTGCTCCCGTCCGGATCCCAGGCGTCCGTGCTCGGGAATCCGACGGTGATTTTCCAGACGACGGCGGACTTCACGGCCCCGAACGTGGGCTCCGCGGCGAATTACTCCGTCGATATGCAATGCACCCAGACGGGCCCGATCGTCTGCAATGCAAACACGCTGACTGTTATCGTTACCCCGGTAGTGGGCTGGAATTCGGTCACGAACCCCTTCGACGCGGTTCTGGGCACGAACGTCGACACGGACCCGCAACTCCGCTATCGCCGCGAGTCCGAACTCCGGGCCACGGGGAAAAGCACGGTCGATGCGATCCGGGACGAACTCCTGGCCTTCGAATTCCCGGACGGGTCACAACCGATCTCGCAATGCATCGTCTTCCAGAACGATCAGGACTTCACGGACACGAACGGCCTGCCGCCACATTCGATCCGCTGCCTCGTGTTCGATGGTGTCAACGCCGTCGTTCCTAACGGGGACATCGCCCAGATCATCTGGAACACGAAACCGGGCGGAATCCAGATGACGGGAAACACGTCGGGCCCCGCCGTCGATGCCGCGGGCAACCCTCAGACCGTACCTTTTTCCCGGCCGGCGATCCTGGAAATCGTCTTTTCCTGCACCCTCACCCTGGCCAATTCCAACCAGACACCTTCGCAATATCTCGCGGCCGTGCAAGCCGCGATCGTGACAGGGTTCCTGCAAAAGGTCACCCTCGGTTCCACGATTTACGTTCGCTATTACGAGGGGCTGGTGTGCCAAATCCCTGGGATCAATGACTGCGAGATCCAGCTAGGGATTCAGGGCGATCCCCTTCTCCCCGTCGATACGAACCTAGTAATGGGCACGTTCCAGATGGGGGATGCGCAAACCACTAACATCACGGTGCAATGATGATCTCCTGGAACGTCCTCCGCAAACGCGATCACGGAACCAAGGGGCTGGCGCTCGGGTTCGGGATTCCTCTCGGGTCGATGCCCTCGGACGTGCTCACCGGCTATGCCATCGCGATCACAACCCAGGCCCCGCTCGGGGTGTCGTTCGGAGATCTCTCGACGGCGCGGCGGCTCACCCAGGCGCATGCGCCCGAGATCCCTCTGATCCTGTTCGGGATCGACGATGGGATCGCCTCCGTGCGCGCCGTGATCCTCTCGCACCTGACCCCTCCCCCGGCCGGCGTCCTGCGCGCCGGGACGCCCCCGAGCATCATCCAGGGAGACGTCCCCCTCGTGTGGGGGCCGCTGCTCGACAGGGCCCGCAACGGGAAGGGGAACGTCGTCCTGGCCACCGTGGGGGGCGCGGAATGGGCCGGCGTCCTAGAGGGTCTCGGTCCGTCCGGGAACGGCGTCACGATCACGATCGCGGACAAGGCGAGTCCCCCCACCCCGGCCCAATACCTCGCCGCCCTCTCGACGTTCACGACCCCGAAGAAAACGTGACCCTCCTCGCGACTCAGATCACGGATTACGCCCAGACGGGCCTCGCTCAGTTGCTTTCCCAATTCCAGGGAAAGCCAGCTTTCGGGGCCCTGGTGCAATCGTATCTGAATCGTGTCCAGGAACTTGAAAACGCAATCTGGGAAGTGATCCTCATCCGGGGGATTGCGGCGTCCGAGGGTGTGAACCTCGACGCGATCGGGGTCATCGTCGGGCGTCCTCGTCTCGGCCTGGACGACACTGATTATCGAGTAGCTCTCAACTGTCAGATCTTGATCAACCGTTCGTCTGGTTGCCCAGACGACATGATCAACATTACGACTCTGAGCATTACCCCCGGGCAGATTTTCACCTATCAGGAGGCGTATCCGGCAACGGTCCTGGTCACGGTCGAGGGAATCGCGGCATTCAATATCCCGGTCCTCTTTGACAACCTGTTCAGAGGGAAAGCAGCGGGTGTGCGCCTGTTGATCATCCTCTCCCTCCAACCCGCCGCGGATACATTCACCCTCTCCCCTTTCCCAGGCTCGCCCGTTGCGAGCACGACTCTGGGTTTTTCGGACATCACGAACCCAGGAACCGGCGGATACCTCACAACGATCCTAGTGGGTTAAACCATGTCCGTTGCCAAGCCTACCACCGTCCCCCGCTGGGCCTCCGCGAACCCGTCCTCCTCGACGGTCACCCCTCCCGCGAATACGGCCGCGATCCCGAATTGGGCAGCGGGCCCGTTCACCCCCGGTCAATTGACCATGAGGGGCGGGCAGGAATACGTCGTGATCTCGATCGCCGGGACCGGGACCTCCACGACGGGGCCGACGGGTTCTTCCAACCCTGTCCCGATCGACAATCCAGGGGCGAATCAGGTGCAATGGGGCTGGGTCGCCTCGGTTCCCACGACCCAGGACAGCGGGTTTCAGCCGAACACGCAACCCCCCGCGCAATATTTCAACTGGCTTTTTTACTGGATCTACCTCTGGATCCTCTGGCTCCAGGACATCGCCAATCAAGATTTCACGTCCTCGGGTGTCGGACCGTGGACCGGACCTCACCTGTTCACGGGGGGCGGAGGTCCCGGATCGGCCGCTCTCATGGTCCTGGCAGGGATCTCGGGAGGCTCGCCGGGAATCGACGGGATCTCCTCGACCGGATTTACCAACCCGGCCGGTCCCGCTGGCCGTGGTCTCGTCGGGATCGGTGGACCCCCGGGTGTCGGGCAAGATGGCGGAGCCGGGGTTTACGGAGAAGGTACAGGGGAACAAGCCGGAGGAACGTTCCAAGGGGGGACCTCGGGAACGACATCCGGCGGGGATGGGGTCGTTTCGACGGGCGGACCCTCGGGCCGTGGTGCGACGCTCCTGGGAGGTCCCGTTCCCTCTGGTGGGGGCTCGGCTGGGATGGGGGCGGAGATTACCGGGGGCGACGGTGCGAACGGCGCGGAAATGGTCGGGGGCTCAGCCATTTCAGGGACTGGTGGCAATGGCGCCCAAATGTCCGGAGGTGGGGGCGAGTCTATCGGTGGAGTAGGTATCGGAACCGGCGCTCAACCAGGATTGGCCGGAGCCAATCTCGGCGGCACGGGCCCTGGTGTGGAAGGGATCACATCGTCCACGGGATCCGCTGTCCAGGGGAAAGTCATTTCTGGAACGGCTGCCGCGCTGGAGGCGAATAACGGCGGGATCCTTTTCTCCGACACCGGGAGTCAGACCCAAACCCCTGCAGCCCATGTCATGAGCGGGACCCAATACCCCAAAGCGGTCCTGGTTCTCTATTTCACGTCAGGCGTTGGATTCGTGGTCAAGCGCCATACCAACGTCACCCCTAGCAGCGTGTCCGTGGTCGGTGGATCAACGATCCAGTTCTCTTTCGGGGTCGATATGGCGGACGTCGATTACGGGTTCACCTATGGTGCGGGAGGCGCCGGGAATCCCAAGATCGTTCAATACATCACGGGTATCAATACCGTTCATACGGCCCAATATGCCGTTTTCGATATTACCTCTACGGGAGCTTCCGCGACGAACCTTTCGGCCTTCACCGGGCAGATCACGATCACGATCTGGGGCGACCAGTGAGCTAACGACTCACGCAAACGTTTGCACCCTGGGTCAATACCCCCGAATCGGTGCAACAGGGCTCGCACGACCATTTCTCGCCACACGTCGGGAATACGAGGGAATCGCAGCAGTCATCCGGAACCTCGCACGGTTCCAGGTGCGAGTCACACGTGGGGATAAAGTCGTCACACGTGATCTCCCCTCCGCCCCCGTCTCTCGGGATCGAAACAGGATTCAGGATCTCCCCGTCATTGCATCCGACCAGGAACAGGACGGCAAACAAGGATCTTCGCATACACGTCTCCCTTCGCCCCATATTAGGGCGTTCCCTTATCCCATGATCTGGGCGAGCCTGTCTATTTCACGACGTTACGGCAGGACGCCGTGACGATTGCGGGCCGAGTCGATCGCCTCTTTCAGCCTCGGGTATTCGCCCATGAGCCGCTCCAACGTCCGGCGCCTAGCGCCGCACGCCTCCGCCGCTCGGCCGAGGTCCCTCTCCGTATCGTAGGCCGTCACGATCCGGGCGATCGTCGCCTCGGGATCCCGGCGCATGTCCACACGGAGATCCGAGGTCTGTCCGATTCCTTCAGTGGGCTTGGGCACCTATTCCTCCTTCGGGGGCGGGGGGATCATGACGCTTCCGTGGGGCACAAGCTCGGCCCGGATCTCAGTCTCGGACAGGGTTCGGATCAACCCGTACCCATCCGAGACGAACACCTGCTGACCCCGTTTCCAGGCCCGTGCCGCGGTGTAGAGCGTCGGGTAGAGGACGGCGTAGCCGGAGGGCCACGGGGACCACCAGGCCCGCGCGCGCCACCCTACCAGGGCCCCGAGCACGACGCCGGAGAGGGCGCACAGGACCCCGAGCAGGGCCGGCGTCACGAGGCGCCCCCGGGCCGATAATGCGGATCCCCGGTGAGGTCTCGGGGGTCCTCGTCCTCGTCCTCGTCCTCGTCCTCGTCCTCGTCCACGTCACACCGTCCGTTGACGTGGTAGTCCTGTCCCATATGGCAGTGTTCGCACCGATCGCGATCGTTGTGCATCGGGGTAAACACCTTCCACGACGGAACGATCGGGGCCACGGGCGCGGCGGTCTTGGCGGGCGCCGGGCGGAGGCATGCCGCGGACTCCGAGCCTTTCAGGACCCGAGCATCCGCGGGCGGATCCACCCTGACCCAATCGAAAACCGTCTTTGCCTTGCAGTAAGAGTTCCCGGGGATCGTGCGCTTGCCGGTGATCCGAACCCGGCAGAGTTTGCGATTGATATAGGTCAAGCATTCGAGCCCGGTGTAAACGTCCGCCTGTTTCATCGTGACCTCCTAGTTTCACGTGAAACATACGTCAGGGTTGACGCATAGTCAAGAGGAAAAAGACAACGCCCCGGCGTCCGTTGGGAGGCCGGGGCGTCGAGGTCCGCCGGGGTCGAGGGTGGATCAGGTGATCGCGTCAGCGTCCGTGGCCGAGACGGACCACACGTCCCCCGCCTTGCGGAAGGAGGCGAAGTAGGTCTTCGTCACGGTGATCAGCGTGCCCGGCGCGCCGTTCGGGTCCTGCACCTGGACGGGGAGGGGCATCTTGTGCGGGCCGGCGCCGAAGGTCTTGACGATGGTCTCGATCTCGGGGGCGAGGGACTTCTCCAGCTTGAGAACCTCCTTCTGCGCCTCCTTGATCACGGCGTAGGAGATCCCGATATTTGCCATGAGGGCGGGCTTCTGATCCAGGGTGGGCTTCGCGGTGCTCATTTTCGTTCTCCCGTCTAGGGTGTGACCCGAATCTATGCGCTCGGGTCCGTCCGGTCAATCTTTTTTCTCAGGGTCATGCACGAACATCCGAGGGGCCCGCCGCGCTGCCTGTTCCCACGTCTCACGACTCGGGGGCGGCGGAGGCACGTGGCCCTCCGGTAACGGTCCCCAATCGTGATCGGGAACCTGTCCGGTCTGGGTCTCGGGCGTCGACACCCCCGAGTCATACGTCAGAGTTGACGCGCCGTCCAGAAGTTTTTAGAGGTGGATCGTTCGGGATCCAGAGGACGATTTCTCTTGACTACTAGCTGAGTCAAGAGAAATCGTCTAGCCGTTCAGCCAGTTCGTCCCGTCACTGACCAGGGTCACGCCCCCGTTATTGGTCGTGATGGTCGACGTCTGGAGGGTCTCCGAGGCGTGAGGCGTGATCGTGATCGTGTGGGTCGCGGCGTGGCCGGTCGCGTCCTGCACGTGGAACCGGAGGCCGGCATTCCCCGCGGGGTTCGGGGCCTGGACAGAGACGACGGCAGACGTCGGGTCCGCCTTGACGTACTCGCCGATCGCCGCGACGTACGCCGAACCCGTCACGAGGGCCCAGGAATTCGCGGAGGTCCAATTGGGTCCGGCGGGCCCCGTGGAGCCGTTCGTCCCGTTCGTGCCCGCCGCGCCCGTGGCCCCGGTGACACTCGCCACCGACAGGAGCGGGGGCTGCCCCGTACCGGCGACGACGTTCCCGGAACAGGCCGTGATCGCCAGCGCCTTGCAGGCCCACGTCTGGATCGTGGAGGACGCCGTGAGGGTGACGGGCTCACCGGCCCCGTTCGTGATCGTGACCGTGGACCCCGAGCCGTCCGGCAACTGGATCCAGTCCGCGGGCGCCTCGGGGGAAACCCCGTCGGCCGCGAGGAGGAGATTGTGCGGGAGCGCGCTCGCCACGGCCCCCACGTGCGTTGCGTCGTAATGCCTGACCCAATCCGAGATCATGAGTTCCCGACCCTTTCCTGAAGCGCGCGCATGGTGCGCAATTCGTCCACCGACAGGCCCGAGAGATCGGGACCCGTGTCGACCTTCTCCGTTGACTCGCCCAGGGCCAGACGCTCTGTCCGAACCCCGAGAGTGATTGCCCGGATCATATCCCGAGGCAAGAGGAGCCCCGGCATATCACTCCCCTGGGAAGCCTTTAGGAGTTTATCCGCCTCCAATTCCCCGAGCCGTTGGAGTTTCCGAGCTAGCGCCCCCTGACGCTCGGCCCGTGCTCGCGCGTCCTCGCGCGTCACCTGTTCGATTGTCTCGACCCGCAACCGATCCAGGTGCGAGTCCCAGCATTCGGCGCGAATTCCCCAACCGTCCTCCCAGGCCAATTCCTGGAGACGGGCCCACGACAGGCCATGCCCCGACGCCCGCTTCACGAGGTCCACTAGACGGCGGGGCGTAGGGAGCGCGAGGAACGCCTGGAACAAGTCCCAGGAGAGGTCCGTGTCACAGGGCTGGCGAACCCACGGCTCCGCGGGGTTGTACTCACGGATCGCCACGGACACAGAATAGCACAAGGCCCCCGAAAGGTAGTCCCTCGGAGGCCCTGTGTCCTGAGTTTGCCGTCCAGGCCCGGTTGCGCGCGGAGGGACTCTATCCCTTGTCCGTGCTCGGGGTCAACCCCGTCGGCGTTTCTGCGCCTTGACGTCCGTCACCCCATTCCTGGCCAGGTGCTCGGCCGTGAAATAGAGCGCGGCGATTTCGAGGACTTCGCCGAAGTATTCCTCCCTCGACGTGTCCCGGTTGGCGTCAAAGTCCCGAGCCGCTCCGCGAAGCAGGGCGCGGGCCGTGCATCGAGTATCTCCCCCGGTGAGGCTGAGACCCGCCTCCTTGATTTCCTCGAAAAACTCCTTCGGCGTTTTCCTGCTCATGACGCACCTTTCCGATCCAGGACGAATCCGTGATTACACCCGCCCTGGAGAGGGTGGCAGACGTGCGTCGTTTCGTCCGGTTGCTCGGCCCGGATCGCCTCGGGCAACTCGATCACGGCGCGGGCCCCGCACATAGGACAGGGCTGGGGGATGACGGTCGATTTGTAGTCTTTCCCCTTGTACGTCCAGGGAAACGTATCGGCCCCGAATGCCTGAAGGCATGCGGCAGGGGTTCGGCACCGATCCAGAGGGAATCCCTTGACCCCGTGTTTCGGGCAGGCGTCGCGCTTGGCGCGCGCGGTTTCGTTCTTCACGACGCCACCATTGCGGCGCGTGCGACGTTGGAGACCAGGGACTCGACGGCCCAGCCAGAGTGAGACCGGCAGACTCCGTCCGCCCCGGTCCACCCCAGCCAACAGGTCCCCTCCCCGAAAATGCCCCCGATCTCTTCGATCGAATATACGCTGAACGAATCCGGTTTCGCGACGGGGCCGGAGATTTCGACCTTGTAGTCCCGACCATTGAAAGAGACACGCTTGCTGGTGGCCATGTTCCTAACCGCCTTTCAAGAGAGTTATACGTCAGAGTTGACGTACTGTCCAGGAGAAAGAACGGGACCCCGGTCGATTTCTCGGCCGGGGTCCCGAGGCGGTCACGTGGGCTCGGGGAGGTTCGCGTCCCAGGTAGCCTTCGTCACGTGCGCGCCCTCCACCTGTCCGCGCCGGTCGTTCCACTGAAAGCCCTGCCAGGACTCCCAGCGCTTATAGACGACGTTCCACCGATAGATCAGGACGGCCTTGTCCCGGAACAGGTTGGCCTGGTGTTTGGCCTGTTCCTTGGCGGTCTCAGCCGATTCCTTCCCGGCCGGGATCTCCCGGGTGATGCGCCTGTCCGAACCGTCGAGCGTGATTGCGTAGCGGGCCATTTCGTTGCCTCCTGAGAGAGTTATACGTCAGTCCTGACGCATCGTCCAGGGAAAAGAGGGAGGGTCCGGTCGATTTCCCCGGGCCCTCACCTAGCTCACTTCTCCCTGTCCGACTCGGCCGCGTTCAGGGCCGAGCAAACGATGTCCGCGGCCGTCCTCGTGTGGTAGGGGCCGAGGAAAATCTCCTTCGTCTCGGTCAGGCAGACGTTCCAGCGCTCTTTCTTGATCTTGCCCTGCAACCCTCGGGCCGGCAGAACCTTGAACCGGGGCTTCTTCTTCGTGGCCATCGCCACCTCCTGGGATAGTTATACGTCAGAGTTGACGCACTGTCCAGGAAAAAGAAAGGGCCCCGGTCGATTTCCCCGGGGCCCTTTCTCTCACTCGGGAATCGGACCTCTCTGCCCTACCCTGTACCGCTTGAAAACCTTCGTGGGCGTCACCCCCACCGTCACGATCAGCACCTTGTCTCCTTCTCTCAGCCCCTCCAGTTTACTCACCTCGTTCATCGCTTCGGCCGAGGTCCAATCTCCCGGGACCTCCTTGACGTTGATCCCGAATTCGTCAACGATCTTGATTGCGTACCTGATCACGTTCGTTCTCCTTCGGTGTTCATCCACACCGTCTGAGAACACTATACGTCAACTCTGACGTACTGTCCAGAAAAATCGACCGGACTATTTCGCCGCGGGATTGAGCCAGATCCTCCTCCCGGCGCCCTGTCCCTCGGCCATGACCGTGCCCGAGTCTCGGAGCCCTTTGAGGGCCTCGCCGAACGTGCCCTTCGGCATTCCCAGGGCATCGTTCACGACCCCGGGAGCGTGCTTCTTGGGGCTCGGGAGGGTGCCCTGTTCGGCCTTCAGCCATGCGACGATCTTCTCCGGGGCCGTGAGCCCCTCGACCTTCGGCTTGCTCGGGGCCGCCGCGTTCAGGGCCGTGAGAGTCGAGAGGAACTTGATCGCGTCCTCGGTCCTGTTGACGATCGCGGCCGTGAGCGTCGGAACCTCGGGGAGGTCTCCCTTCTCCGCGAGGGCCAGGGCCGTGTCGAGGATCGGATCCCCGGGGATGATCGAGGTCAGGAACTTGAGGGCGCGGATCTGGGTGTCGTTCAGTTTCATGGTGGAACCTCCGTTTCGAGTGAGATCATACGTCAGACTTGACGCCCTGTCCAGGTTTATTTTCGGGGCCGGGTTCGTGGCCCAGCTAGAGGAACGGGCGCGCCTAGATCATGCTCGGGGATGCGTCAACTAAATAATGGTGGCCAGCGCGGCATCTTGCCCCGGTCCGCCTACATGCCCCCACCTTTGCCTACATGCCCCCACCTTCCCGGCAAGCCCTCGGGCGGTCCCTGACCAGGATTCGCGGACTTAGCCCCCAGGTGGCCAATTGTTTAGTACCACCTTTAAGGCTGGCCACGGCCTGGCCAGAACATGGCCAAGAATTAGGGCCCTCGTAACTCCGCAGAAACAGGCCAGATCCTGACGAGGTATTGTTTAGTACCACCTTGGCCAGCTTTTTTCGAAGTTAACCACCAGGAGGGGGGGAGTACTTGTATGTGTAGGTAAAGGGGGGATAAACGAAGCAGATCAGGGGGGTAGGGGGGAGAAAGAAGCGGGAAGGTGGAGGTGGTAGAAACCCATTCTTTCGAGCCCTCGCCCTGACGGGATTCCGTGTACGGTCTATCCTACATGGGCCCGCGCGCCGTCCAGGATCCGTCACGGTGGCGCTCGACGCCCTAGACACCGACCCTGAGAAAGGGCAGGGTGTGGCCCATGGTCACGACGCCCTGCCCGGACCTCGCTCGACGCCTACAGGAGGCCCGCCGGTCCTCGGGTCTCACACAAGCTCAAGCCGCAACGGCCGTGGGCGTGGACGAATCCACGATCGCCAATTGGGAGCGTCTCCGAGGGGAACCCCGAGCCTCCCAAATCGTGACCCTTGCCCGGACCTACGGAACGACCCCCCAGGCCCTGCTGGATCCTCTCGGGGTCATTGTCCCGACCGTGATTGAGGGGACGATCTCCGTATGACGCCCCCGGACCTCAAAGACCGATTGACCGTGCCCAAGACTCAGGAATGCGCGGACGGGCTCGCGGCAACCGAGCGAGTTCTGGTCAGCATGTTTTCCGAAATGTTCGCTTATGACATGGGATACGGCTGGGACACGCTAGCAACCCTCCTGGTCGTGAACATGGCAACGGGTCCGGTGAACTAACGTGCAATACCTCGGAGGAAAGACGCGCTGGGGCCGGAAGATTGCGGAGATCGTGTCCGTGTGGCGCGAACCGGGCGCCCTCTGGATCGATGGCACGTGCGGGGCCTTGAATGTCATCCGCCATGCGGCGCCCCCGCGTGTGGCCCTCGATCTGTGCCTCCCCCTCGTCACCCTCCTTCGGGCGGCCCAGGGGGGATGGCAACCCCCCGAGACGCTCACGGAGGCGCAATACGCCTGGATCAAGAAACACCCTGACCCCCTGCACCCTCTCACGGCCTTTGCGATGTTCGGGTGTTCGTTCGGGGGGAAATGGGGCGGCGGATATGCCCGGAGCCATGCCACTACCGATCGTCGATCCCGTGAAGGGTATTGCGGCATGGTCCGGCGCTCGCTCGCCCGCAAGATGCAGGACTGCCGCGACGTCGACATCCTGCACGCGGACGTCCTCGAAATGCCGAACCCGCCCAGGGATTCGATCGTCTACCTCGATCCGCCTTACGAGGGCACGACGGCATATGCCGGGGTTCCGCCCTTCGATCATCGGAGGTTCTGGGACAAGGCCAGGGACCTCACGGCCGCCGGATCCCTCGTGTTCGTGAGCGAGGGATCAGGGGCACGTCCTCCGGGGGATTGGCTCATCCTCCATGAGTTCCACGTCAAAGGCACCCTGGCCGGGGGGACGGGGGATTACCGGGCAGAGCGTCTGTACGTGCATCAGTCCTCGCCCATGGGCTGGGCAGTCGAGCGTGGGTATCGGTGCTTCGTATGATCCGATATGTCCTCCGACAGGTGCGGCCGAGTCCCAGGATCGAATTCGCCTGGGTCCCCGTCGGGACTCGGCCGATCTGTCGAGACTACTCCCCTCCCTATGGGGGCCGGCGTCTCGACATGACTCTTTGCCAGAATTGTGGTCATGACGCCTGGCTGCATGGGAGGACGTCGTGATCCGGTTCGCCCTGTTCGCTCACTCTCGGGATAACGAACCCAAGCAGCGCGAGTGTTCCTGGGAGGAATTCGCCCGGGAACTCGGGCCCCACCATTTCGACGTCCCGAAAAAAGAATCGTGCCCGATGTTCTCCCCGGTCGAGTTCCAGCCGGGCAAGGCTCGCACGAAGAAGAACGCGGTCCGGGTTTGGTTCGGGGTCCTCGACCTTGATCTCCTCACGACGGAGCAGGTTGCCTTTATCGCCCAGCGCCTGGAGGGTCTGGATGCGATTCTCTATACAACCTGGAATCACTCGGCCGCCGCGGACAAGGGGCTCTGGAAACTCCGTGTCTGCGTCCGGTTCTCGCGCCCGGTCGAAATGCTGGACTGGCCCACGTTCTGGCAGGCCATGGCGGGATATTTCGGAGGTCTCCCGGACCCGCAATGTAAGGACGTGAATCGGTGCTATTTCGGCCCATTCGCGCCCCCGGCGAACGATCCCAGGATTCACCATTACGCCGTGTTCCAGGGCCAACCCCTGGACGTGGACAAGATCCCCTCCGCGGTCTTTGCCGGGTTCGTGACCCAGGGCACGGAGAGGATTTCCCGGGAGCGCCTAGAGCGCCAGGCCGATCGGTGGCGACGGTCCCGAGACCCCTACAAGGCCGAACTCGGGGAGGCCCTCCGTAAGGTGTGCAAGGGTGAGCCCTTCGCCGAAGAAGGCGGGCGGGATAACCTCATCTATCAACTGGCCCAGGATCTCCTCCGAGCGTGGCCGAACGCCGACACGGAGAGCCTCTCGATCCTCTTTGCCCAAAGCCTGCAGATGATGCCGGGCAAGGAACCAATCACGGTCGAGGACGTCAAAGCCAAACTCGACCGGGCCCAGGAGCGCATCCAGACGGAGGCCCTGGCCGAGGAACAGGCCGTGATCTCGGAGCGGAAACTCCGTATCCGCCAGGCCTTCGCGCATATCGAAGCCAATCGTGAGGATCCCTATCACGAGGAGGAACTTCGGGAAGCGGCCGAAGCCTGCAAGTGTTCCCGTGAAGAACTCAGAAAAAGGTGGCTCATCCAACGGGGACCCCTGTTCTACGTCCTGGGCCCGGGGGCGGAATACTCGACGGCCTACACGGAGAAGGACGTCACGAATGCCATCGTCCGGGACCTCGCGCCCGCTGTCTCGGCCGGCGTCGATTTGTGGCAAGATACCCAGAACGGACCCATTCGCAAGCCCCTGGGCGCGCTCATGGCCGAATACGGCTCCGTAGCTACGCAATACGTCCTCGACATGAGGATCCAGAAGTCCGAATACGACGCCACCCAGAAACTCTTCATCGAAGCCCCATGCCCTCTCCGGCGCCTGACCCCGGCATATGACGCCGAAGTCTCTGCATGGTTGGAGATCTTGACGGGCCGATCGTTCGATGACGTCCAGAATTGGATCGCTTGGCTCACCGACCTTGATTCCACGTGCGCCGCCCTGCTCCTGACCGGGGCCAAGGATACGGGAAAGAGCCTCTTTGCGTTCGGCCTCTCACGTCTCTGGGCAACGTCGGGACCCATGACCCTACAGAACGCCCTGGGGAACTTTAACGAAGCGCTCAGTAGGTGCCCTCTCGTGTTCGCGGATGAGCAACTCCCGAAGGACTTCCGGGGCAACGGCCGAACGGCCGAGATCCGGGAATTCCTCGGGGCCCATGCTCGACCCTTTACGAAGAAATTCTACCCCGAATCCAGCATCCTGGGGGCCGTGCGTCTGATCGTCGCGGCGAATAACGAGGAGATCCTCTCCATTCGTGAGCACCTGACCGGGAACGACATCGACGCTATCGCGGACAGGTTCTATCACGTGAGGGTGAACCCCGCGGCGGCCGATTTCTTGAGGATGTGCGACGCGAGATCCTTCGTCCAGCAGGACCGGATTGCCCGCCATGCGCTCTACCTCAGAGACCACTATCCCCGACGTCGGGACGGGCGCTTTATTATCAAGTCCCCCGATCGGGAATTCTATCGGGGTCTGGCCACCAGGGCAGGAATCCGAAGCGCGGTGTGTCAGTGGTTCGTGGGGTATCTCAAAGCGCCCCAACGTCTGGACTCCAGGCGCGATTACGGGGTCCGGATCAAGGGCGGTCACCTGTGCGTCCAATCCCCGACCGTCCTGGATTCCTGGGGGCTTTACGTGCCGAATGAGGATCCTCCCCCCGCGGGACTCCTGGCCAATGCGATCGGCGAGCTATCCCTCCGACGGTGGAACACGACCAAGCCCGGGGGCGGCAGCGCCCATTATCGGGTCATCGATCCCGACCATATCCGGGCCTGGGCCGACCAGACGGAATTCGCCTCTCGGGAGGAGATTGACGCGGCCCTGGCCGTCGACACGGAGGACCGGATGAAAGTTCAAGGGGCGCGGATTTTGAATTGACATGCCCCCGGTTTTCGGCTACTCGCGCGACGTTCCAGGGTCCGGACGATTTTTCTTGACGCCCGATCGTGGCCGTGCCGCGGGCCGAAGAAAAAAGAAAAATTGGCTTGCCTGGTTTGCCTGGGACGTGTAGGGTCAGGAAATCCAGGGACGACAACCCCGGGACGACGCCTCAGAAGGTCGGGCCGGACCCGACCGAAAACGACGGCCCACGGGCCAGGACCACGAACAGGAAAGGAACCCTGAGTGATATTACCACGGGGCCCCGGCCGGACCTCCACGGCCGGGGCAATCCCGACACGGGCGCGGTAGCTCAGACGGTAGAGCGGTCCGATCAAACGGGCAGGGAGCCGGGTTCGATTCCCGGGCGCGCCCCTGGGGCAAGCGAGGAAACCGCCAGATCCTGGTTCAAGGGGCCAACCCTTCGGGGCGTCCCCCGGGCCGTGGACCTCGCTTAGCCCCTCTTTATGACACCTGGCAAACGGCGGTATTCCCTAATTCCCGTCGAGTCCCTGAGCCTGATTGCGGATGCCCTCACCGGAGGCGCCGCCAAGCACGGAGACGACGGCTGGATCGAATGCGAGGCGGGCGACTACGTTGACGCTCTGTTTCGCCACCTGGAGGAATACCGCTCGGGGGCTTGGACGAATCCCGACACCGGACTGCCGCACCTGGCGCACGTCGGGGCAAACGCCGTGATTCTGCTTGCGCTCGAATTGCGCACAAGGGGTAAGCCGTGGCGAACTTCAAAGACACCTGGGCGATCGACTCGACCTTCACGGGGGGCTTCAAAGACCCGAACGAAATCCTGATCGTCGGCGTCGACATCCCCGAGGAGGACCAATTCAAGGGGATCTTCGACACCGATCGCCTCCCTCTGTCGATGGCCAATCCCATCGATCCGGAGTCGATGTATGCCACGATCGAGGGTGGCGGCAGCGTGCCCGCCGTCGAGGTCACGAAGATCAACGGGAAGGTGTACGTCGTGGAGGGGCGGCGCCGGATCATCGCCGCTCGGGCCGTCCGGAAACTCCAGGCCCAGCGCGGGAAACAGGCGGACGAATTCTTCCAGATTGCCTTCGTCCCGTCGAAGGCCATCGATCTCCAGATGGCCGTCCGCGCCGGGAACCTCGGCCGATTCGAGGACCCGCCCTGGGTGAAGGCCCGACAGGCAGCCAAGCTCAAAGCGTCGGGGAAGCCCGACAAGACGATCGCCGCTCTGTACGGTGTGGAGATCCACACCCTCGGATCGTGGTCCGCTTACATGAACCTCGACCCCGAGATCCAGAAGCGCGTCGAGGGCACGCCCCAGACCCTCACCTGGAACGCGGCGATCGAACTCGGCCGCATGGGGGAGGGCGAGTTCGCCAAGCAGCATCTGGTCCTGGCCGTGATCGCCAATACGGGGGCCGTGATTCGTGGCGAGCGTGGCAGGGAGAATTTCAGGCGGGTGTGTGCGGCCGTGAAGAGCGGCGAGATCACGAAAGCTCCTCCCCCCGCCGGAGAGGTCCCTGCCCCGGCGGATGACGAGGACGAGGAGACGCCCGTCACGGTCCCGGATCCGGCCCCGAGCAAGGCCACGACGCCCGCCGGACCGAAGGGGCCGCCCCTGCTCACGTTCGACGTGAACAAGCCGCAACCCAAGCACCTGGCCGAATGCGGAAAGGGCGGGTGTCTCGGGGCCAAGAAATGCCCCGCGGCAGCGTGGAACGTGGCAAAGGCCAACGCGGGACAGGCGCCCGCGGGAGGGAATACGAAAACCCCTCCAGCGGCCGAGACCCCGGCGCGCAAGAAGGGCGAGAAGAAGGACTCCGCGCCCGTGGCCGATCTCGGACTCACGACCGGGAAGAAACTCTCCATCGACGCCCTCCGCCAGGTGTTCGCCAATATCGAGCCCACGGCCGAGGAACCTCTGGAGGGTGAGGGGGAACGCGCCGTGTTCGCGGCCCTGGCCGTGATCGTCGGACAGGATCCGACGGGCGAGGGCCTGAAGGAATGGCCTTACCTGTATCGACACTTCAAACCGGCCCTCCGTTCCTCTCTCGTGACGTCGTGACCCCGGCGACGTATTCCGTGCTCCTCATCCGCTGGGCCCGAAGCCTGGCCGAGGAATGGGGACCGCCGCGCCCGGTGTGGGAACTCGCGCTGGAAGAACGCCTCGGGAGGAAACTCACCCTCCGAGAAATCCAGCCCTCGATCCGACGGGTTCGATAGTGGAGGAAGATCCGGTGTGGTGCGAATGGTGTCACGGTGTCCCGCCCTATCACAAGCGAGCCTGCATCGCTGTCCGGACTCATGCGACGGCGAAGGCCCAATGGCAGGACGGTTTCGCGATCGGTCGAAAGGGCTGGTGGCCCGAGTCCAAGAAGCCCTGCTACATGCTCGGCTGGGTCAAAGGGAGGATCGCTTGGGCCTGGTCGGGGGATCCTGTTTCTTCCTCCTAGTGTGGATTTGCCTCAAGAGGATCGAGGGAGTCTAATGCCTTACTTCGTGACGTTTCTGATCGGGATCATCGTCGGGGCGGCCGGTGTGCTCGCCCTTCAAAGGAAGTGACCATGAGAGCGTGCATCATCCGGAACTCCGCCTTCCAGGAAATCGCGGAGACCCTCGCGAAGGTCTACAATCCGATCAAGGCCTATCGGTGGGCCACGGTCCTGGATTCCACGCCACGGTGGCACTGATGGGCGCGAAACAGATCAAGCGTCTGACGTTCCTCGACGTCGAGACTACCGCGATCCTCGGCCCGGACTCGCGGCAGGATTCCGTGATCGAAATCGCGGCGGCCGTCGTGGACCTCGAATCCCGATCCGTCGTGGATCGGTTCGATACCCTGATCAAGCCGTGGGGGCTGCAAAGCGATCTATTCTATGATCTCAAAAGAGACACCACGGATCCAACGGCATGGCCCCGAGGGTGGAGGCTCGGGGAGTTTCACACGAAGGCGGGTCACTTCGACGAAGCAGACTGGTCCAAAGGCATCGACTACACTCTGGCCCTGGACATCCTCCTGGATCGGTTCGTCACGGAGGGCGCGACGATCGCGGGACAGAACCCCCGCTTCGACATCGATCACATTCGCCGGGACGTCGAGGGCATCGATCGGCCGTGGCCGAAGATCGATTACCATGTCCCCGATCTCTGTTCGCCGGCCCTGTTCCTGGTCATGGCGGGAATCACGGACGGGGTGAGCCTCCGGAATGTGATCCCGTGGGCGTACGCCGACAAGGATCGCAAGCAGGCTCACCGGGCGCGGGGGGACGTCGAGGACGCGATCCGGGTGTTCTGGGCGATGTTCGATTTCTTCACGAGGGGGATCGCCCCGAATCCGGGAGAGATCCTCGGTCCGAGCACGGAGAACCCCTTCGGGGCGACGGGTTCCGGGATCTATGACCAGGGCTCGGGAGACGGGTATGGAGTCCGGGGTCTCGGAGGTCACGAAGATTCCCTGGCTTTCCAGACGTTCGGGCCGTGCCCTGTCCCGGGATGTCCGCGGCCCCGCGCCAAGTTCAAGAACGATTGCGGGAGCCATTCGTGAGCCGCTGTCCGATGCCGGGATGTGACAAGCCCGCCGAACGCGGATCGGTGTGTGACGCCTGCCTCGCCCGAGAACAGGCGGAGCCGGGGTCCCTCGCTCGGACCGTGGACAAGGAGGCATCTGTCCTCCGGCGTCGCCTCGTGTTCCGGTCGATCGGTATGGTGGCCCTGGCCGTTCTGTTCCTCTATGTGGTCCTGTTCGGGGCCGTGAAGGTGATCAAGCTCGCCGGAGGGTAACGTGGGAATTCCGGGCTATGGCGCCAATAACCACGACATCGGGACGGGACTTTTCCTGGCCCGGTATCAAGGAGACAAGATCGGCGCCATGGCCCTGGAACAGGAACTCCGAGAGTCCCAGGCCCGGTGTTCGCACCATGCGAATCCCGAGCACGAAGATCGATGTTGGAAATGCGGAGTTTCGATGGTCGCCAAACCGGGCCCCGTCAAGGTCCGGGCGAAACCACTAGGGGTTAAGCAGACCGCGTGATATGGTCGAGTCCGTGACCCAGGAACGTCGAGGGCCCCCGGGGTCGTTTAGTGCGACCCAGATCGAGAATTACTCCCTATGCCCCCGAAAATGGGCCTGGGATAAACTCGACGGGATCAAGGGCCCGCCCAACGTTTACGCCGAATTTGGCCTGGGACTTCACGGACAGATCGAGAGGTATCTGAGGGACGGTATCCCGTTCGATCTCACGACCCCCGAGGGGGAAGCGGCGATGGCCGGGATTCACTTCCTCCCCATGCCCGGGACCTCGGGAATGGTCATCGAAGGGGACTTCACCCTTCAAGGTTGGGGACATACGTTCTTCGGGTTTAAGGACGTCCAGATCTGGAATCCTGGGGAGGTTCCCCTCGTCCTGGATCACAAGTCCACGGGCAACTTCAAATGGGCAAAGACCCCGGCCGAACTCGCGGAAAACACCCAGGCCGTCCTATATGCCGCTGACGCAATGGTTACCACGGGATCGAGTGCCGTGGATCTTCGGTGGGTCTATTACAAGAGGACGAAACCCCACCAGGCGATCAAGGTGGAATGTCAGGTGACTCGGGAGAGCATTGCTCCCGCCCTGGAACGAATTAAGGGCCACGCCGACGAAATGGCCCTGATCAAACTCTCGGGGCTAAGGGCAAAGCAACTCCCGCCCAACCCCCGCGCATGTAGAGCCTTTGGGGGCTGTCCCTACGTGCGTCAGTGTGACTTGAGCCCTCAAGAGGAAATGAGCGCGATCATGAGCCAGGGAACCCTCGACGCGGGGAAGAATGCCTTCCTCCAGACGATCAAAGACAATCAGGCGCGGGCTGCCGGGGCGGGCGGGGCCGTGAACCCCCCGGCCCCCCAGGGCCCGCCCCCCGGTCCGCCGCCGGGTTACGGACAGCCCCCGCCCCAGGGGCCGCCCCCGGGCTACGGACAGCCCCCGCCCCAGGGGCCGCCCCCCGGTCCGCCGCCCGGCTACACGAACGGCGCCCCGCCCGCGGGGTCCTGGGGCGCGCCCCCGAGCGGTCCGCCCCAGGGGCCGCCCCCGGGCTACGGACAGCCCCCGCCCCAGGGGCCGCCCCCCGGTCCGCCGCCCGGTCCCCCGGCGACGCCCCAGATCGATGAACAGATCCTGATCCAGGCTCGGGGGGTCCACGCGAACTGGCAACCGGGCACGCCCTGGTGGAACGGGAGCGCCTATGTCAACCCCGGGGATCAGGGCTATCCTCCGGTGTACGTCCAGACCCTGAGCGCCCCCTCCGGCGGACAGCCCTCGTCCGAGGGGCAGGCCCCGCGCCGCGGGCGCAAGGCTCGGAATCCGGACGGGTCGACCGACCAGGATCCGGAGACCCTCGCGGCGGAGGGTTTCGAGTCGATCGCCGCCGGGTTCCGCAAGCTCGCCCAGGCCGTGAAGAACGGCCTCTGGGGGGAGTGATCCGATGTCGGATCCCGGGCGCGTCGTCCAACACACCCGGGAACTAGAACGGGTTTTGCGCCTCCCCAGGCGAACATGGGGAGGCGCGGAGTCCGAACGCTGGGCCGAGGAACTCACGAAGGCCCTCCAATTGTCGCATGGGTCGATGGCCCTGCGGCCCATCCAAGCCCAGGCCCTGTATGAGTTCGCCTCGCTCAGAGGTGGATTCGGACCTATCGGCGTCGGTCACGGGAAGACCCTGATCACGGCGCTGATTCCCTATCTCCTACAATCCCGACGTCCCCTCCTCCTGACGCGGGCGTCTCTTATCGAGAAGACGAAGCGCGAATTCCGGGCCCTGGCCTTTCATTGGCCGATCCTGAATTACATTCGTCTGATGTCCTATGAGAGCCTGGGGAGGGCGAATCATAAGGACGATCTCGAATTGTTCTGCCCCGATGTCCTGATTTGTGACGAGGGTCACCGGCTCAAGAATCCCAAAGCGGCGGTCACGAAGCGCGTTGCCAGGTTCATGAACGCCCGGCCCCAGACAACGTTTATCGTCCTGTCGGGAACCCTCACCGGCCGCACCCTCCGGAACTATGCCCACCTCCTCAAATGGGCGCTGAAGGCCGAGCATTTCCCCCTGCCGGACCACTACACGGAGATCGAGGATTGGGCCGAAGTCCTCGACACCCGGACTATTTCGAGCGGCGGAGTCCCGGCAATGCCCGGCGCCCTGATGCTCCTCTGTACGCCCGAGGAGAGGATTTCCGAGGATCCAACCCTAGCGGTCCGAGCGGCGTATAAGCGCCGGCTCACGGAAACCCCCGGCGTCGTGAGCACGGGAGAGGGAGCCCTGGGATGCTCTCTCATGGTTCAAAACCTGGAAATCGCGGTGTCTCCAAAGGTGGACGATGCCTTCCAGGTTCTTCGATATACGTGGACCACGCCCGACGGATGGCCGATCTCCGAGCCTATGACCCTCTGGCGTCATGCTCGGGAATTGGCCCTGGGGTTCTACTATCGCTGGGACCCTCGGCCGCCCGATTCATGGCTCCTGCCCCGGAAAGATTGGGCCGCATGGTGCCGCAAGATCCTGACGGAGAATCGGAGAAATCTCGACTCTGAGCTACAGGTGGTCAATGCCGTCGATGCGGGGTTTTACCCAGACGCGAAACACGCGCTGGATGAATGGCGGCGAGTCAAACCCTCCTTCGTGCCGAACACGGTCCCGGTGTGGATCGACGATTCGGTTTTGAACGCCTGCGCTCGCTGGGCCCATGAGCACCCTGGGATCGTCTGGTGTGAACACGTGGCCTTCGCGGAAGCGCTTGCAAAGAAAACCAATCTTTCTTACTATGGCAGGGGTGGGTTGGACAGCCAGGGTAACGACGTCGAGCGCCACCCCCCGGACCAGAGTCTGATCGCGTCGATGGGTTCGGTAGGGGAGGGGCGGAATCTCCAGGCATGGTGCCGAAACCTGATTACCTCGTGTCCGACGTCGGGAATTCAAGCGGAGCAAGTCCTCGGCCGAACGCATCGACCGGGACAACTGGCAGACGAAGTGACCTTTGACGTGCTCACGACATCGATCGAACACGTCCTGGCATTCGAGCAAGCCCGGAGGGATGCGAGGGAGGAGGAACAGAGAACGGGCCTGAGTCAAAGGCTCAATTTCGCGGACATCGTGTTTCCAACGGTGGAAGAAATTTGCATGACTCACCGTGGCCCACGGTGGATCAAGTGAGGGAGTGAAATGGGAATCTTCGACGGCCTGGGGAAGGCCGAGACCTTCGAAAAAGGGAATTACCTGAACCCCGGCTATTACGTGGTGAAGGTGGAACGGTGCCTCCTCAAGAAGTCCCGCGAGTCTGGTCTGGGGTTGATCGTGGAATTGGACATCCTCCAGTCCACGTTCCGGCCCCAGGTGGACCCGAAGAACCAGAACCGCACCTGGCAGAATACGCCGGTCGGGATCCCCGGTACGTGGTGGCAGAGCATGGAGGCGGACGGGGCCCTGAACTCGGTCAAGGGATTCGTCCGGTCGGTCCTCGGGCTTCGCCTCGGGACTCATCCGGCGGAATGCGCCGAACTCGACGCCCCGATCCCGGGGACCTCGACGGCGCTGGTAGAAAACATGATGACGCTGGCCACGTCGGATCTGAACCTCCTCGGGGGTCTCCTCGTGAGCGTCGAGTGTTACATGATCGAGACCCAGAAGCGGAAACAGGACTTCACGGTTTACAACTGGAGTCCTCTCGATTTCGTGGCCCTCGGGATCCAGTCCGCCGCTCCCAACGTCCGCGCCCTGTTCGATCGTGCTCGGACCCCGGCGAGCCCCTGGGGGGCGCCCGCGGCGAGTTCCTGGGGCTCGCCCCCGCCGCAAGGTCCGCCGCCGGGAACGCCCGCCGGATGGGGGCCCCCGCCCACGGCGCCGCAATTCCGGACCGGCCCCGCCGCGCCCCAGCCGGCCTGGGGGCCGCCCCCGGGCTACGGACAGCCCCCGGCCCCTCCGTGGAGCCAACCCGCGGGGCCTCCCGTGTGGACGCCGCCCCCCGGGGCCGAGGTCTCGCCCGACCGGCGCTGGTGGCGATACCCCGGTCAACAGTGGCAGCAGGTGCCCTGACATGATTCGCCTGACCCTCGACACGGAAACCGATCTCATCCGGCCCGGGAACCAATTCCCGGATCTGGCTTGTGTCGCGCTTCGTGTCGGGGGTCAGGGGTCTCTGTTCCACGGGGCCGAGCAATCGACGATCGAGCTAGTCCGGGAGATTCTCGCCAATCCCGAGATCCTGATCGTCGGCCATTCAATCGCCTATGATATGGGCGTTTTCCTCGCCAGAGACTTTAGCCTCTGGCCCCTCATCCGAGACGCCTATAAGGCCAATCGGATCACGGATACGGAGATCCGAGGCAAACTCCTGGACATCGCCGCCGGGACTCGGAAATTCTACGATGACGGAGACGGGGCGGAAAAAAGCACGTACGCCCTAGATGCCCTCGCGGAAAGGTTCCTGAATCGGAAACTCGATAAGAACACCTGGCGCCTCCGGTATGGTGAACTCCGACGGTTCCCGCTCGACGGATGGCCCGAAGGTGCGCGCCTCTACCCCCTGGAGGATGTCCGGGCCACGGACGATCTTTACGAGATTCAGGCCACCCAGGACCCCCGATTTCTCCGAGATGAGTTTCGCCAGGCCCGCGCCGCGTTCTGGATCCGCCTCATGGGGGGCTGGGGAATCCACACGGACGAACAGGGGATCCGGGAACTCGCACGGCGCACGGAGCAGGAATATCAGACCGTGGCCCGCGATATGCGAATGTGCGGGCTACTCCGCGACGATCGCACGGTCCGACGCCGAACGGGGGCCGTGGAAACGCTCCCTGGGGCTCGGAATACCAAAGCGGCCCAGGCCATGATTATCGAGGCGTACCGGCGCCAAGGTCGGGATTTCCCCCGGACCGCAACCGGCCTCCCGGCCCTGGACGAACAAGCCTGCCAGGACTCGGGTAATAAGACGCTGATCGCATATGCCAAACTCGCCCGGCTAAAGGCGATCCTGTCGAAGGACATTCCTCTCCTGGAGCGGGGGATTAAGTTCCCGATTCATTCCCGATTTGAGACCCTCCAGGAATCCGGTCGCACGGGATCTGCAGATCCGAACATCCAGAATCCCAAGCGCTCGGGGGGCATCCGGGAGTGTTTCGTCCCCCGGTGTCTCACGTGCGGGCACGTGCTCACGGCTAACGACGTCGGAGCCCAACGGTGCCAATGCGGAGCGGGCCTGACGGTATTCCTGGAATGTGACTATTCCGGCGCCGAACTCTGCACTCTTGCGCAAACCTGTCTGGAAATCGTCAAATTCTCCTATTTGGCAGACGCCCTAAACGCCGGCCGGGATCCGCATCTGATGATCGCGGAACAGATCCTGGGACAGCCCTACGATCTCCTGAAAGAGACTCACGGGGCGGGCCCCCAGGCGGGTTGTGTCGCGGAGAAGGCTGAACACTGTCCCTGTCCGTATTGCACCGTGGACAATGCCAGGCAGACGGGCAAGGTAGCGAATTTCGGATTTATGGGTGGTCTGGGCCCCGTGGCGTTGGTGGCCTTCGCCCTCGCGCAATACGGGGTCCGTCTAACCGAGGATCAGGCACGGGACCTCAAACGCACCTGGATGCGAATGTGGCCCGAAATGCGAAAGTTTTTCGATTATATCGATCGCTGTATCAATCAACCTTTCCCGTGCGTCGAGCAACTCTATTCGGGCCGATGGGTCGGGAATCCCATTTATACGAAAGCCTGCAATACTTATGCACAGGGCCTCGCCGCGGACATGGCAAAGGAGGCCGGTTGGCTCATCCTGGAGGCGACGTTCGACCCCTCGTCACCCCTGTTCGGGTGTCGGATCGTGAACTTCGTTCATGACGCTTTCATGCTTGAATGTCCCGAGTTCCGCGCCAAGGAGGCAGCAAAGGAACTCTCCAGGCTCATGATCGAAGCGGCAAAGGTCTGGATCCCCGACGTCAAGATCAAGGCTAAGCCGGTGATCATGCGGCGCTGGTCCAAAAAACCGGAGTTTGCATGGGCCGCGTGATTTGGTTCTTCGACCCCGGGCGGGAGACTGGGTGGGCCGTGGGATGGGACGGAGAACTCCTGGCTTGTGGATTGCTCCGAGCCTATCCGGACAAGGCTCTCTGGATGCCCGGTGAGGAAGGAGAGGCAAAAGCCTGGATCGAGTTCCCGGAATATCGGGAGCACAATAACAAGGTTGCGATCAACGATCTCCTGGCACTTGCCTCGAAAGCGGGCCGAATCGAAGAAAGGTGCCTCCTCTGGGGATATACCACGCACAGGGTCAAACCCTCTGGGTGGAAAGGCGCGGTCCCGAAGGAGATTCACCATCAGCGGGTTCTCGCCGAACTCCGCCCCGCGGAACACCAGATCTTGACTCCCGTACTGAGCGCCCTTGCTCACGGGATCCGGCATAACGTCCTGGATGCGGTCGGAGGTTTCCTCTGGGCCGCAAAGCGAGAGGGGTTGCGATGACTCTGGAGGATTGGGTCCTGGAACGTGTCCAGGCAAGCGACGGAATGGCCACGGCCGATAGTGTTCTCCGGGCCCTCGCGGATAGCTCGGGGGTGTCGTTCGTCACTGTCTCGGGGGCGTACCGTGGCGCGAGGATGGGCCTTTACACGAAGGCCAGGGCCGTGAGCAAGGCGACGGGTTGGAAAGTCTCGATTCCCACCCTTTGCGGGGATACGGACATCACGGCCGAGATTCGGAGCATGTTCTCGTGAGCGAACTCTCCCAACCCCCCGAGAAACCGATCCCCTGGACGTTCAGGACTCCCGCCGAGGGACCCAAACTTCTCCAGCCTCATATTACAGATTATCCTAACATCGTGGTTATCTTTCAGAAGGTCACCTCCTGGCGTCAAACCACGGTCCTGGATAGGTTCGCTTTCCCCGCCCGTCAGAAGGCCGCTCTCATCCTCGGGGTATCTCCCGAATCCCTGGAGCTTGTGAAATGACCATTTCCCCTGAACAATTCGCGGACTTCGAACCTCCCTCCGCCCCCGATATCTCGGGATCCTCTGGCGAATATTCGCATCTGGTCCTGCATTGGGGCGACGAAACCCTCCGAGTCACCTCCGACGGAGAGATCGAGATCAACGGGGAGATCATCGGTGAGCCCAGGGACATCGGCGAGACCCTGATTGATTGGGCCCGTTACATGGCAGCGCACACCCCGGCCCATCCCTCGCCCATCGTGACGGCCCCGAACCCCGGGAGGGAATGATGAGCCGGAAAGATCCCCCCGCCCCCGTGACCGATCTCGCGACCATCCGCGCCGAACTCGACCCCGAGCAGGCCGAGACGTCCGCGGCCGTCGCGTGGATCCGTGACGTGTTCCAGATCGTGGACGATGCCACGTTCGCCACGGCAGGGGAAATGCTCACCCAGGCCAAGGGGCGTTGGAAAATCCTGGAGGACAAGCGGACCTCCCTGACGAAACCCCTCCTGGCGGTCAAGCGTGGGATTGACGATCTGTTCTCCCCCGTGCTCGGGAGCCTCGCTCAAACCGAGCAGATCCTGAAACAGAAGATCGGCGCGTTCACGGCCGCTCGGGAGGAGCAGCGTCGAGCGCTCATGAGGTCTAGCGCGGCGGAACATCAGGCCGGGGGAACGCCGATCATGGTCATCCCCGAACCCGCCAAGGTGCAGGGCGTCTCGGTTCAGGTGTTCTGGAACTTCCGAATCACGGACCCCGATCAAGTCCCCCGGGATCTCTGTTCCCCGGACCAGGCCAAGATCGGGCGCGCGGTGTGGTACGCAAACACGGAGACTCCCCCGCGCCCGATCTCTGGTGTCGAATTCTTCCTGGATCAACAGGTGTCCGCGAGGGCCGCAAAGTGACCGCCCAGGTTTGGAATCAGGACTCCCTCGGCCTCCCGGCGTCCTACGTGGCGCAATTCCACGTCATGATCACGGATCCACCCTATCGGCCCTGGGTACATGAAAAGGCCACGTCCCAGAGTGTCAGTCGCGGAACCCGACACCGGGATCTGGGCTTTGACCCGATCTCGGACACGATGCGGAACACCATCGGGGCCTGGACGGCCCACGTTCAGCGATGGTCGATCGTATATTCCGACGTCGAGACCTCGCACCTTCTGCAAGAAGCCGGCGAGCGTGCGGGATCCGAGTATATCCGGACCATGCCCTGGGTTCGATGGTCGATGCCCAATCTCCAGGGGAATCGCCCGGCCCAGGGTTTCGAGCATATTCTGGCGTTCCACCCTCCGGGCAAGAAACGCTGGAACGGACCGGGGTCCCTGGTGGCGTTCACGGATGAGCCGGGGGCCGACGATACGATCGTCTTCCTGGAAAAGGCGCTCCGGGGTGAGTCGAAACACAAGACGGAGAAACCCCTCGACCAGGCTCTGAATCTCGTTTCTTACTTCACGGACATCGGGGAGTCCGTGTTCGATCCCTTCTCTGGACACGCCACGATTGGCCTGGCCTGTCGCCTCCTCGGCCGGCATTACGTCGGTTTCGAGATCGATCCCGGTTGGGCGTCGAGGTCCCAGGCTCGCCTCTCGGGGCCCTTCTCGGAGCGGGACATGCAAAGGGTTATCCGATGGCTCGAAACCGACTCTGAGCCCGTGTCCTCTCTCACGGAGGGGCCGTCGGTCGAGAGGGCCAAGCGACGGGCCCAGGACAAGGAAAACGTCAGAAACGGAGTCTTCCTGTGAAAAAGCGTCTGGTCATCATCGAATCCCCCTTCAAGGGAGACGGGATCAATCCCCCGGAGCGAAACGCCGAATATGCCAGGGAGTGTCTCCGTGATTCCCTCCGTCGAGGGGAGGCGCCCTTCGCCTCTCATCTGCTTTACACGCAAGTCCTGGACGACACGAACCCGGCCGAGAGGACTCAGGGAATCGAGGCGGGCCTGGCCTGGGGGGCGAAGGCCGATCTGACCGCGGTCTACACCGACAGGGGGATCTCCGACGGTATGCGCCTCGGAATCGCGGCGGCGGAGAAGGCCGGGCGGAGGATCGAATTCCGCAAGGTCAACGCCTACAATCCCAAACACTTTGCGGATCCGGAAAAGGACTGATGTTCGATCTCCGGACTCGGATCGCTACGGACCGCGCCCTGGTGGCGAAGGGGACCTTTTACGATTTCTTCCCCATGGTCTGGCATATGCTCGATCCGGCCCCCCTCGTCCGGAATTGGCATATCGAGCAGGTGTGTATTCACCTGGAGGCAATGTCTCTGGGGGAGATTCGCAAGCTCCTGATCAATATCCCCCCCGGTTCCGGGAAATCAAACCTCCTCACGGCCTGGAACATCTGGGAATGGATCCACCGTCCCCAGACCAAATTCCTTTTCATGTCCTACGATGCCTCCCTGGTCGGGACTCGGGACGGAGGGAAGGTGGTCAAGGTTCTCCAATCGGACTGGTTCAAGATGCGCTGGGGCGAACTCTTGCCTTCGGGCAAACCGGCCGCTTCGATGTTCGATACCAAAGCGGGAGGATTCCGATTCTCGACCAGCCCAGGGGGAAAGGCGACCGGGCGTCACGCCGACATCCGAGGGATCGACGATCCCCTGAAACCGAAGGACACCATGGGCGGGGCCACGCAAACCAAAGCGGCCCTCCGAACGGTGTCCGAGTTCATCGGTGGAACGATGTCCTCCCGAGCTACGGATCTCCGAACGGTCCGGGACTTGATCGTGATGCAGCGCCTTCACGAGGAGGATCCGTGTGGGGAAATGCTCGCAAAGGGGGGCTGGCTCCAGTTGCGGTTTCCCATGCTTTACGAGGCAGCGTTTCCCTGTAAAACCCAATGGGGCGGCGATCCCAGGGAGACAGAGGGGGACCTCCTCTTTCCCGAGCGCTTTCCCTTGGAGGAGGTCACGGACCTCCGAGACAATCGGATCGGCTTGGACGGGTTCGCGGCGCAATACCAGCAGCGCCCCGTGAGGCAGGGCGGCAGTATCTTCCAGCGCTCATGGTGGCGATTCTTTCACACGATCCCCGACGTTCCGGAGCCCTGTCTCTGTGATCGATGCCATGCCCTGAAAAGGACCATTCCCGGGTGTCGAGAGGCTCCCGCTAGGACGTGTCGCCTCCTGCCCTTTACGGGGTTCGATTCCGAATCCTGGGATTGCACCTTCAAGAAATCGGACACGTCAGACTTCGTAGCTGGGGGTGTTTTCCGGGCGGCGGAGAACGGCGTCTTCCTCCTCGACGTACGGAACGAACGCCTTTCGTTCACCCAGACGATCCAGGCTATCCGAGACATGAGCCTGGCCCACCCTCACGCTTACGATAAACTGATCGAGGACAAGGCCAACGGCCCCGCCGTCGAGGACGCCCTCCGGGCCGAGATCCCCGGCCTGACCCTGGTCAATCCCATGGGCGGGAAACCGGCCCGCGCTAACGCAGGATCGGTCTACATGAGCGGCGGCCGGTTCTACCTACCCCACCCTGACCTAGCCCCCTGGGTGTGGTCTTTCATGGCTCAGCATGAGGGTTTCCCGAACGCTGCCTTCGATGATATGGTTGACATGACGTCGCAATATCTGGTCCGCCTGAAGTCTCACGGTGAGCATTTCAGCGCCGCAATGGCCCGGATCCGGCAAGGTCTCAAACCATGAGCATTCTGGAGAGGGTTCGCAATCGCTGGGATTCGTGGACCAATTTCTGGACGGGTCTCGGGACGCCCCGAGACAAGACCGAATATGGTGACTATCAACTCAACTCCCGCCTGACTGATTACGAACTCGCCGCGCTCTACAATACCAGCGCCATCCCGCGGCGAATCGTCAACATCGTCCCTCGGGAAATGCTCCGCCAGGGTTTCGCGGTCACCTGTCCCGACCCTACCGCCGCCACGACCGTCTCCGAAAAGCTCAAGTCCCTGGACGCCCTCAACATGGTTCGGGAGGGGTTCATCCTCGGGCGCCTGTTCGGCGGGGCCGTCCTCATGATCGGGGCGGACGACGGGCGGGATCCCACCGAACCCCTGGACGAGGGGGGGATCCGATCTCTCAAGTTCCTCCAGGTGTTCGATCGTCGGCGGGTCATCCCCGAGACGTATTACCAGGATCCGAGACATCCCAAATTCGGGGAGCCGTGTGTTTACCGCCTCTCGGCCCTCCGAACCGGGGCCGTGTCCTACGTCCACGAATCCCGCCTGATCGTGTTCCGTGGGGCCTATACCCCGGCCCAGGAGCGCCTTTATCTCGTGTCCTGGGACTATTCGGTCCTTCAGGCGCCCTATTCGGAACTCCGGCAGTTTTCGATGAATCATAAATCCGTCGAATACCTCATGACGGATGCCAGCCAGGGCGTGTTCACCATGCGGGGGCTTCTCCGCATGATCGCCGAAAACAAGCTGGAAGACCTCCAAGCGCGCGCAACTCTCCTGGACATGAGTCGATCCTTCGCTCGGGCCGTCATGCTCGACGCCGACCAAGGGGAGAAATTCGAGAAAGTCCAGACGACGTTCGCCGGGATCAAGGATGTCCTGGATGCGAGCGCGCAACTCCTGAGCGCGGCATCCGGGATCCCTGTCGCGGTCCTCCTCGGGAAAATCGAGGCGGGCCTGAATGCGACGGCCGAGGGCCCGATCCGTCTCTGGTATGATGAGCTTTCCTGCGACCGGGAACAGGATCTCCAACCCCGGCTGGAGCGTCTGGTCAAGATCGTCGCCCTGTCCCTCCGTCTCGGGGATAGGAAATTCGGAGTCCGCTTCAAACCCCTCTGGCAAGAGACGGCCAAGGAGAAGGCCGAACGCAACAAATTGGAGGCGGAGGAGGCCCAGATCTGGATTACGGCCGAAGTCCTGACCCCGGACGAAGTTGCCGTCGCCAGGTTCTCGGGCGAGGAACCGCAACCCTACCGCGTCAATCCCAAATCCAGGATCGTGGATCCCACCCTCGGGATCGGCGATATTCCGGGCGCTCGCCCCGCGGCAGCGAAACCGGAACCCCCGGCGATCCCGGACGGGAACCAGGGTCTGAGCGGTCCGGCGCCCCCGGTACAGAAACCCCCGCCGGATGCGAAAGCGGACCTCCCGCTGACCGTATGAGCGCCAGGCGCCGAATCCCGAGCGCCCGTCATCGGCGAACGAAGGGCCTTAAACCCCCCATGGGGGAGGCCCTTCGTTATGCCGCGTTCATCCGCGGACTCCTGGTCAAGTTCCAGGACAGGGCTCTCCCGATCATCCTCCACGGTTGGGAAAAGAACACCGTCGCCTTCGGCCACGGGAAACCCCTTCGGGCAGATGCCTCCGAGTTTCGAGGGCAGAAACTCGGGGCCCTGAAACTGGAGCTAGAGGAGGTTCTAGATCCCAATACGATCACGCCCGAGATCGAGAAATTCGCCGCCAAGATCAGCGACAAGGGGAAGACAGAGTTTAAGCGGGTGATCGGGATCACGTCCAAGGAGACGGGCGTTGCGGCGAAACTCCGGCAATTCCAGATCGATAACATTTCTTATATCAAGTCCCTGGCCGGGAAACAGATCCAGGACATCGACGCGATCCTGGTCGATGCGGAGGCGGGGGCTTGGCGCGTCGAGGATCTCTCTGAAAAGCTGGTGCATTCGTTCGGGGTGACCCAATCAAAAGCGGACCTCCTCGCCCGAGATCAAACCCTGTCCCTGAATGGGCAACTGACCCAAATCCGCCAGACGAACGCTGGGATTACCCAATATGTCTGGACGACAAGCAATGACGAGCGGGTCCGCCCGACGCACCAGGATCTGGAGGGCACGGTCCAATCATGGGCTAGCCCGCCCGAGGTCTCAGACGACGGGCGCACGGGTCACCCGGGCGAGGACTTCCAATGCCGTTGCACGGCGTTTCCCATCCTTGACGAACTCGGAGGAGCGGACTCGGCCCTGGAAAACCTACGCTCAAACCCCGCGGCGCGTCCTAGCCAGGATGAGTGACTCCTGGTAGGGTGGAACCATGGCCGTCCCGGTCCGTCGTTATGACGTGGGATCGATGTCGTCCTGGGAACGTACTCCCCAGGGTGGCTTGCGCATCCCCTCGCGCCCTACCAGGGTCGGCGTCTTTCCGTACGTGACCGCGGACGGGACCACGCGCCGGGAATACCGGCCTCCGGAGGAAGTCTTTGCGCCGGATTCGTTGGCCACGCTCAAACACGCTCCGGTTACGGATCTTCACCCGGAGGAGGACGGGGTTCGGATTCCCGTCGATCCGGCGAACTTCCGCGATTTGGCCGTGGGCCACGTGGCGGAGGACGTTCGGCAGGATGGCTCGCACGTCGGGGCGACGCTCCTAGTACAGGACGCCCGCATGATCCGCCTTATCGAGGCGGGCGAGCGCCAGGAGTTGTCGTGTGGGTACGCCTGTATCCTGGATCCAACGTCGGGCGTGACGCAAGATGGCCAGCCCTATGATGCGATCCAGCGTGAGATCGTGTATAACCATGCTGCTCTAGGCCCCCAGGGTTGGGGCCGTCAAGGTTCCACCGTCGGCCTGAAATACGATTCTGGCGACGCGATCCAGACACCGGAGACGCCCGTGGAAAAAGAGACCATCGACGGCAAGGAATACACGATCGGAACCCCGGAATGGGTCGCGGCGGTTCGCGCCCATCGGGCCAAGCTCCAGACCGATCTCGCCACGGCCAACGGCCGAGCGGACGCCCTGGAGAAGAAGACCAAGGAGACCCCGGCCCCGGCCGTGGATCCGAAGGTGTTCTCCGCCGCGGTTTCCCGCCGCGTCAAACTGGTCGCGGACTGTGCTCGGATCGCCAAGAAGGCCGGCGTCAAGTTCGACGCCGAAGCGGCGGCCGAGTCCGGCGACGAAGGATCGATGATCGCGGAGGCGATCAAGCTCCTGGATCCCAAGTTCGATCCGGCGGGCAAGGATCCGGCGTACCTCATGGGCTACTTCAACGCCCTGATCAACGCGATGGGGGGCGCGGAAACCGAGGCGGACGACACGACGGCCACGGAGACCCCCGGCGCCATGAACGACGGCCAGGCCCCCACCACGACGGCGCTGCCGCAAAAGCCCGGCGAGGCGAAGCAGGACGGGGGCGCCAAGCGCTCGATCTTCACGGCGCGCACCGATGGGGGCGGCGGAGGGGGAACGGTCCCGACCGGGCGCCAGGACGACGGAGAGGACGCCGCGGACAAGGCCCGACAGGCGATGATCGAGAAGGCGAACGGCGCCTGGAAGAACCCCCTCGCCGCGAACAAGCCCAAAGGCTGAGCACAGGAGAAGACCATGGCTTTCCCGCCCGACATCCAGATCCCCCAGGTTTCCTACGCGCTCCGCCCGGCCCCGGCCTTCGCGGGGCAGCGGTCCGATGACGGCCCCGTGGACATCATGTCCACGATCTGCGGACAGCAGGCCACGAACACCGGCGCGCCCGGATCCCAGGTTCTCGCCGCCGGATTCGACGCGGGCTTCGGCGTCGTGATGGGCACGTCCACGGCCCCGAGCACGGGCGATCGGGTCGTGACGTCGGTTCTCCCTCAACAGGCCAGCGACGTGGCGAACCTGTTCCTGGGCGTCGTGCAGTTCCTCGCTCAGCGCGAGCCCTACGCCAATACCCAGAACCGCTATCAGCCGGGCGATGCCGCGCCGGTCGCGTCGAAGGGCCGGTTCTGGGTCCGTGTCGATCCCACTACTTCCAACCCCGCGACGATGGTCGATCGCGGCCCCGTGTACCTCGTCTATTCCGGTCCGTACGCCGGGACGTTCCGGGGGGACAACGCGAACTCCAACGCGGCGCTGGTGAGCGGCGCCCGGGTGTGGACGGGGGGCACGGCCGCAAGCGGCGTGGCCGAGGTCAACTTCAACCTGACGTGATCGTGGCGCGCAACTAGGAGAATCGGAAATGGCGATGATCAATAAGGCGCGCCTGATGCGCCACCTGGAGGACATGGGGATTCGGGCGGACGCCGGAGAAACCGCCCTCATCCTCCGCTCCCTCCTGTTCGTGGAACAGGAGATCTACAAGGTCGAATACGTCGAGAACCGGGCGGCGGAGTTCATCCCGCTGGATACCACCGTGCCCGCCTGGGCGGATTCGTTCTCCTGGCGCCTGCTCGATTGGCGCGGGATGGCCAAGCTCATCCGCGACGCGGGCACGGACCTCCCGGCCGTCGACATCATCCTGGCCGAGTTCATCCAGAAGGTTTACGAGATCGGCGATTCGTTCAACTACACGCTGAACGATCTCCGGGCCGCCGCGAAGAACAACATGCCCCTGGACACGGAGAAAGGGGAGCTTGCTCGCGCGGCGCAAGAGAACCTGATCGAAGTCCTCGCGGCGTTCGGCGATGCGTCAACCGGGATGCCGGGCTTCCTGAACAATCCCAACGTCCCGATCCTCACGTCGCCGGGACAGTTGAACGGCAACTGGCTGAACCCGGCCACGACCCCGGCCCAGATCCTCGCGGATATGCATTACATGGCGCAATCCGTGGTCAACGTGACGAAGAACGTGCAGAAGCCCGATACCATGCTTCTGCCCACGGCTCACTTCGGTTACATCGCCCAGACCCAGGCCAATCCGCTGAACCTCGCAACGATCCTGGAGGTCTTCCTCAAGCAGAGCCAGTACATCCGTTCCGTGGATCAGTGGCCCTATCTCGACAATGCCAACGCGACCGGCAACGGCCCGCGGGGCATGGTCTACAAGCGGGACCCGAAGGCCGTCCGCCTGGTGCGCCCGCTCCCCTTCGAAATGCTCCCGCCCCAGCCCAAGGGGCTGGCGTTCGTGATCCCCTGTCACTCGCGCTTCGGTGGCGTGTCCTGGCGCCGCCCGATGTCCGGGGCCTACGCCGACGGGATCTGATCCTCTCGGGTGTCTCGCCGGGGTCCCCGGGTGACGGCGGAAAACCGCTGCCCCGGGGATTCCGAGTCAGGGAGACACCATGCCGCAAAAGTTCACGAACACGCGCGCCGGGATGATCACGATCGCTCACGTGGAATTCCTCCCGGGCGATACCAAAGAGATCCCCTCGGCCGAGACCCTGGCGAAATGGCAGGCCGAGCACGACGCCCACAAGGCCGATCCTCGGCCGGCGTCGGAGAAGGGGAACGGGCCCGGGAAGCCCGAGGACCGGGAAGCCAAGCTCCTGGCCCAGGTGGAGGCGTCGAGCGTCTACAAGGCGAAACATCTGGTCAAGGGACAGGTGACGCTCCCCGAGCCCCCCGCACGGCCCGCGGGCGCCGTCATGGTGGCTTCGAACAAGCCCTCCTCCCTCGCCGAATTCGACATCACGAGGGCAACGGCCCTGGTCCGTCTGGAGACGTCCCTGGAGATCCTCGCCGGATGGTCGAGCAAGGAGAACCGGACGGAGGTTCTCGACACGATCAAGGCGCGCGCGGAGTACCTCTCGACCAAGGTCTGACCCATGGCGCTCCCGTTCTCTGACGCGGTACCGTATCCGCTCGACATTCCCACGTTCCTGGGAATGTTCCCGGAATTCCAAACCGCTCAGAACGTCGCCGGCCTGATCCAATCCCGTCTCAACATGGCGGGTCTCCGTCTCGATCGCGCCGTGTGGGGCGAGAAGATCGGCGAGGGCCAGGCGTACCTCGCCGCTCACCTTCTCTGCATCGCCCCCGGCGGGACCTTCGCCCGCCTCCAGTCCAATAAAGGGGACTCGACCTATAACACCCGTTACGAGGAGCTTTGCCGGGAACGGGCATTCCTCCGGATGCGGGTGACGTGATCCTCTCAAAGATCACGGACAAGGATAGGGGCCTGAAGGCCCTGTTCGGACAACTGAAAAACTCGAAACACCTTGTCCTGACGGTCGGTGTCCACGGGCCCGAGGGTTCCGAGCCTCACGAGGGGGGCGGGATCACGGTGGCGCAACTGGCCACGATCCACGAATTCGGTCTGGGTAGGTCCCCCGAGCGCTCTTTTATCCGAGCCTGGGCCGACGAAAAACAGGCCGATCATATGAACGCGCTCCGGGCGATCGGCCGTGAGGTTCTCAAAGGGACCTATTCAGCAATGATTGGTCTGGAGCGGCTCGGGGTCCTGTTCGTGGGAGAGATCCAAGCCAGGATCTCCGGCGGTATCTCCCCGCCGCTCATGGGAAAGACGATCGAGCGCAAGGGATCGTCCGTCCCCCTGATCGACACCGGGCAACTCCGATCGTCGATCCGCTACCGAATCAAGAAGGAGGGTGAGGACTTTTGAATTGGGATACGATCAGGCCCCAATTGAAGGCGCTCCTCTCCCAGATGGGGAGTGATCCTAGTAGCGTCGACTCCACGCCTGTCGAATGCGTCTGGGAGGATGAGCCTCGCCCGTTCACGGATCCGGTGAATCAGGCGATCATGATCCTGAAGATTATTGCCGTCGTGGGCCATGGTGGCGACGAATGGCAAACGAACCAGGATTTGACTCAGCCCCAGGGCCAGGAACTCCAGGACGTCTATTCGGGGAATCGGTCCTTCACCCTCTCGTGTCGAGTCGAATCCGAGATCCAGACGGACACCGGATTTTCCTACGAATACCTGGAACGGGTTCGGAACGCCCTGAACTTCCGCTTCAACATCGACGCGCTACACGCGCTGAACCTCGCCTGGGTGGACGCGCTACCTACCCAGGATCTAAGCCAGACGATCGACGATCGGCGTCACTCGATCGCTAACCTGGACATCCTCATGTCCCGGCGTCAGGTTTACACCGACCCTCACCGTTACGGATACATCGCGACGGTGGATCTGAAGGGAACCATTTCGAGGGTTCCAGGGGATCCGGACCCCTTGACCGGAGAGATCGACGGGGGGTAGAGTTCAACTATGGGCCTGGAAGAAGTCCTCAATCTTCAGATCACGCAAGAGTCAGAAATGCCCACCAGGGCGGGTTTCGGAACCCCGCTCCTGATGTGCTACCACACCCTGCCGATCCCTCTCCGGTCCTACACGAATACCGCGGACATGGTGACCGACGGTTTCGCGATCACGTCGCCGGCCTATCTCATGGCCCAGAAGGCGTTCTCCCAGAACCCCCGGCCGACGAATGTCATGGTCGGGAAACGGCTCACCCCGTTTACCCTGGTCCTCTCCCTCACGCCGACGAATCTGACCGTCGGGTTTACCTACACGTTCACGGTCACGGACCATCTAGGGGTGTCGACCGTGATCTCCTACGTCGTCCAGACGGGTGACACCGTGTCGTCCCTCTGTGCGACCTTTACCTCCCTGTTCTCGGGCGTGGCCGACATCGCTCCGGCAGCCCTCCCGAGCGGGACTCATACCCATTTCACCCTGACGGCAGGGACGGCGGGGAATATCTTCGCCCTGTCCGGATTGCCGCTCCCGGCCTATCTCCAGATCCAGGACATCACCGCCGATCCCGGGATCGCGGCGGACATGACCTCCGTCTATGCGATCGATTCCGGCGCGTCGTGGTACGCCGTCACCCTCGATCACGCGGGCAAGGCGGAGATCCTGGCCCTCGCGGCTTGGCTGGAACAGTATCGGCGCCTGGCGCTGAACAATACCAGCGATTACGACGTGATCTCTACCACGTCCGGGAACGTAGCTGCCACCCTCAAAGCGTCCGATTACGTGCGCTCGGACGTCCTCTGTTCCTACACGGCCACCCAGCAATATTCGGCCGTGGCATGGCTCGGGGTCATGCTCCCGAACGATCCGGGGAGCGCCACGTGGGCTTACAAGACCCTCGCCGGGATCGCGCCCGACATCCTCACTTCCTCCCAGAAGACGACGGCGAACACCCAGAACAATGCGAACACGTACACGACCCTGGCCGGGATCAACGTGACGCAATGGGGGAAGGACGAGGACGGGGGTTACACCGACATCCTGATCGGAACGGACTGGCTCTTCGCAAATCTCCAGGTGGACGTGTTCTCCCTGTTCGCCAATGCGAAGAAGATCCCTTACACCGACTCGGGGATCGATCAGGTGCGAATGGTCATCCAGAACCGCCTCCTGATCGCGGCGGCGAACCCTTACAACATCCTCGCCAATTCCCCGGCGAGCGCGGCCCCGAGCGTGTCTTTCCCGGCGAAGGCCAACATCGATCAGGCGGACATCCTCGCCCGCAATCTCCCGGACGGGACCTTCACGGCCACCTATCAGGGAGCGATCCACACCGTACAACTGACCGGAACGATTTCGTTCTGACGAGGGGCCATGAGCGCGGAGACCACGAAGGTTTACGATGTTGTCGAGGTCACGTGTAACCTCGGAGGCATCCCCCTCGACCAGCTTGGAGGCTGGGGCGAGGGGGATGAAACCATGTCCGTCGAGAGGGACAGCGAAGCCTTCACGGACAAGGTTGGCGCCGATGGGAGCGTGACCCGATCCCCGACCCACGATAACCGGGCGACCGTGACCCTGAATCTCATGCAGACGGCGGGGGCAAATGCCGTCCTCTCGACCCTCGTCACGGGTGACATGAACGCGCCCAACGGGGCTGGAGTCGTCCCGTTCATGCTCCGAGATCGTCAGGGCCTGTCCCTCGTCACGGCCACGAAAGCCTGGCTCCTCGGGCCCCCGAAGAAACTGACCTTCGGCCCGCAAGCGGGAAACAATCAGTGGAAGATCCGCCTCGCCGATTCGACGATCTTCGCGGGCGGGAACTAGCACCTACCACGGCCCATGAGAGGGCCTCCGGGCCGTCTCCCGTTCTCCCGGGCGGGTTCGGAGGCCCTCTCATGGGCCGTTAGAACCAGGGAGAACGCGGGCAATGGGCATCGAAAAACGCACTACCACGATCGACGGACACACCTACACTCTGACCCTGTTCGGCGCGAAGGAGGGGCAGCGGGTCCTCTTGCGCCTCGCCAAGATCCTGGGCCCTGCGGCGGCCGAGATCGTGACGAGGGGCGACGAAGGCGCTGCCGCCGCGATCCAGATGGCGCTCGGGACTGCGGCGGACGCCGATCTGGAGTTCCTGACGGACTCCTTCTGTGC
>Ga0134125_10000668_pt1 | contig 44976 bp, 31 predicted proteins | sample KB31751_FD_96464 | JGI IMG/M metagenome (GOLD analysis project Ga0134125, IMG submission 96464) | Terrestrial soil microbial communities with excess Nitrogen fertilizer from Kellogg Biological Station, Michigan, USA - KB3-175-1 | ecosystem: Environmental > Terrestrial > Soil > Unclassified ...
GCGTCTCGGCCGGGAGGATCTGGCCCATGAAACGACGAGAACTCATCTGAGGTTCCGCCGCTAACTATTTGTCGTTATTGGTGGGGCGTGACGGAATCGAACCGTCGACCAGCGGATTAAAAGTCCGATGCTCTACCGACTGAGCTAACGCCCCTCGATCTTTTGGCGCAGATTGCTCCCGGCAATTTGCGCGGCCAGCAGGGAAAACGGGGCGCGCATGATACTACAAGCGCTGGTACACCGTGGGATCCGGGAGTCCGGCGGCCTCGAAGCCAGCGCGGCGCAGACGGCAGGAGTCGCAGCGGCCGCAGGCCGCGCCGAGATCGTCGGCTTGGTAGCAGGAGACGGTGAGGGAATAGTCCACGCCGAGGCGGGTGCCCTCGCGGATGATGCGCTGCTTGGACCAGGAAATGAGGGGTGCCTGGATACGGCACGGATGGCCTTCGACACCTGCCCTGGTCGCGAGCGCGGCGAGGTGGCTGAAGGCATCGATGAAGGCGGGGCGGCAATCCGGGTAGTTCGAGAAATCGACGGCATTGACGCCGACGAAGGCGTCCTCGGCGCCGAGCACTTCGGCCCAGCCCAGCGCAAGCGCAAGCAGGATGGTGTTGCGGGCGGGGACGTAAGTCACCGGAATGCCGGCAGTGGGCTGTATCGGCACGGCTATCGAAGTATCGGTCAGCGCGGAGCCGCCGATGCCGGCGAGATCGACGCGCATGATCCGGTGCTCGCGCGCGCCCAACGCGCCGGAGACTCGCATCGCCGCGTCGAGCTCCGCCGCGTGCCGCTGGCCGTAATCGACTGAAAGCGCGTAGCACTCGTAGCTCTGGGACCGTGCGATGGCCAGCGTAGTGGCCGAATCGAGGCCGCCGGAGACCAGCACGACCGCTTTGTGGGACGCCATGGAAATGCTCTCTTTCGCTGCGAGGGAGCCGCTACTTGCCCGGCACGTTGCCCCAAAGGTACTTGTGCAGCTGGATCTGGAAGCGCACCGGCAGCCGGTCCTCGAGGATCCAGTCGGCGAGCTGTCGGGGGGGCAGCTGCTCGTGGCTCGGCGAGAAGAGCACGGTGCAGCGGCCTTCCAACCCGTGCTCGCGGAATTTCGCGCAGCTCCACTCGTAGTCGCCGCGGTCGCAGATCACGAACTTGACGAGGTCCCGTCGGCCGAGCCGCGCGAGCTCCTCATAACGGTTGCGCGACTCCTCCCCGGACCCCGGCGTTTTGACATCGACGACCCGTACGACACGCTCGTCAACTCCCTCGAGCGACATGGCACCGCTCGTCTCGATCGAGACGCGGCACCCCGCATCGCAGAGTTGAGTCAGAAGAGTGAGGCAGCTTTTCTGCGCCAACGGCTCGCCGCCCGTCACGCAGACATAGCAGCCACCCAACTCCCGCACCCGCTGCACGATCGCCTCGACGTCCCACCACTCCCCGCCGTGGAACGCGTATTCCGTATCACAGTACTGACACCGCAACGGACACCCGGTGAGGCGCACGAACACGGTGGGGATCCCTGCCGTGTCAGCCTCACCCTGCAGGGAATAGAAGATTTCGGTGATCCTGAGTCGCGCCACCTGCGCCCGTCACTGCGCTGAGAGCTGCTTCAGCCGCGCCTGCGCACGGCTCGCGGCACTCGTGCCGGAGTACTGGCTGGCGACCTGCCGCAGCGTCGCACGGCCCTTGGTCGTTTTACCTTGGGCAAGCTGGGTATTGCCGAGATCGAGCATGGCATCCGGCGCCTTGCTCGAGCTCGGCCATTTGTCGAGCACCGCCTGGAAGGCGCTCTCGGCCGCGGCAAAGTCGTGGTTCACGTAGTGAGCCTCTCCCAGCCAGTACTGCGCATTGGGCGCGAGCGGGCTCGAGGGATACTGCTTGAGGAAGTCCTGGAAGCCGCTGATGGCCACCGAGTAGCTGCCGGCCTTCAATGCGTCGAAGGCCTGCGAGTAGACCGATTGCTCGGTGGACGAGATCCCTTGTCCACCGTTCCCCTCCCCGGCACCCGTACCACCCCCGGCCGCACCGCCGTGCTCGAGCGCCGCCATGCGCTTGTCGAGGTCCGCATAGAGGTCCCGCTGCTGGTTGCGCAGCGCCTTATTCGAGTTCTGCAGATCATCGATCTGACCGCGCAGATCCCTTACCTCGGCCTGGAGCGTGTCCACCTGCTGGTCCATCTGCACGAGGCTCTGGTTGGAAACGACCCGCTCGACCTTCGACACCCGGGCATCGAGGTCGTTGAGCCTGATCTGCACCGGATCCTGGTCGGGCGGAACCGAAGCGCAGCCGGCGGCGAGCACCGTGACGAGCACTAACGGGACGATCGGGCGCATGACGGACTCCTCGGAAGCTGAATGTCCTGGATGAGCTTACTGCGGCGGCTGCGGTGCCTGCGGCGGCTGCATGCCCGGCGTGAGGTAGACGATATCGACACGCCGGTTCTTGGACCATGCGTCTTCGTTATGCGCCGGATCGACCGGGTGCTCCGCACCATAGCTCACAACGGTGATCTGAGCCGCCGAGGCACCCTGCAGCAGCAGCGCCTGGCGGACTGCCTGCGCACGGCGCATGCCGAGGCCGATGTTGTATTCAGGCGAGCCGCGCTCGTCCGTATTGCCCTCCAGCCGCACGCGGGCATCCGCGTGGTCGGAGAGGTACTTCGCGTGGGCCGCGACGATTTCCGTGCCGTCGCCCTTGATCACCGCGCTGTCGAAATCGAAGTAGATCGTGCGCTTGGCGAGCGTGCCCTCCTGCGGGCCCGCGACCGAGTTCTGATTGCCGAACGGACCGCCATTGGCGTTGGCGCCGCCTTCCGCGCCGTTGGCATTGGCGCCCGCACCACCCGCGGTGGACTGCTGCTGCTCGGCCGATGGCTTCGGCGGATGGTGCGCGCAGGCAGTCAGCCCGAGGCACGCGGACAGCAGCATCAGGACGAGAGTTCGACGATACATAGACCCTTCTCCAGGTTCGCCGCCACGCGGCAGCTCTTTGTTGGACGTTCGGACTTGGCTACTGAACGGCTACTGAATGAACGGACCCCACGCCGGATCGCGTACCTCGCCCTGGGTCGCCTTCAGGGAAAGGCCGGTGAGTCCGTCGACGGAGATCGTTGCCAGGATTCCCTCCTGACCCCGACCCGGCCGGGCAGCGTACATGATGGTGGCGCCATTGGGGGCGAAGCTTGGCGACTGGTCGAGCCGGCCGGGCGTCAGCATTTTGAATTCACCGGTCACGAGGTTCTGCACGGCGATACGGTAGCTGCCGCTGTCGTCACGCGTGACCATCGCCAGCAGCTTGCCGTCTGCGGAAATATGCGGCCCCGCATTGTATTCGTCGGTGAACGTGATGCGTTGGGTGGGGCTGCCGGGGGTCGCGCCGATGCGGTAGATCTGCGGCTCGCCGGCGCGATCCGACGTGAAGTAGATGTAGCGGCCGTCGGGCGACCAGGTCGCTTCCGTGTTGATGGCCGGCGAATCGGTGATGCGCGTCAGATGCTGGTTGCTGAGGTCGAGGATGTAGATCTGCGGGTGGCCGCTGTCGCCGCTCAGGGTGAGCGCGAGCCTGCGGCTGTCGGGCGACCAGGCCGGCGCGCCGTTGATGCCCGCGCGCATGGAGACGCAGGTCCGCTGCCCCGTCAGCACTCGCTGCACATACACGGCGGACAGGTGATTCTCGAACGAAACATAGGAGATCCACTGGCCATCCGGTGACCACGCCGGCGACATGAGCGGGAAGCGCGACTCCAGGATCAGATGCTGATTGTAGCCATCGGCATCGGCGATCACCAGTTGGAAGCGCTGGTCAGCGCCCTGCCCCACGACGGCCACGTAGGCGATTCGCGTGGCGAAGGCGCCGCGGATGCCGGTAATCGCCTGATAGATGACATCGCTCACCCGGTGCGCGGCATTGCGCAGCGCCGAGGCGCTGCCGGTGAACCGCTGGCGGGTGATGCTCTGCCCGGTGAGCGCATTGAGCAGGTTGAAATCCACCGCGAGCTGTCCGCCCGCTATCGGCGTCACCTGACCGACGACGACGTAATCGCTGCCGGCCGCTTTCCAGTCCGCGAACTTCACGTCGGCGGCATTGGTCGGGGTGGCGGGCATTTTATTGCGAGCCAGCTCGGTAAAGCGGCCGCTGCCGACGAGATCATGTTGGACCACATCGGCCACGTCAGTACCGTCCGCAGGCGCCTCGGCGAAAGGCACGACGGCGATCGGCACGGGGTTGGTCACCCCCGAGGTGATCTGGATCTGCAATTGCGCCCGGGCGGCGGGGGCTGCCAGCCACGCGGCCGTGAGTAGCGCCAGGAAGATCCGTAGCAGGGGCGTGATTCTCGGTGTCGCGTTCATGAAATTTGAGCAGTTCAGTGGGTCGGCTTGAAGGTGATGATGAGCTGGCGCGGGAACGGAATACCATTGGGCGGCGGCGGCAGGGGCGAAGCGTTGTACACCGCAGTCTGAATGGACTGGCGCACGGCGTCATCGCCATTGCAGCGGCCGATGCTCACACCGGTCACCGAGCCGCCCGGCACCAGGCTCACGTTGAGCACGCACTCGATGCCCGGCTGTGCGGTCGGCGGCCTGATCCAGGCGTTCTGGATGCGGGAGGTGACCGCCATCTGCCAGCTGGCGAGAGCGCCGCTCGCCGCCTGCGCCGCTGCCGCACGCTCGTCCTCCTGCAGGCTCTGCTGCAGCTCGGCGACACGGGCCGCACGCTCCGCGGCGGCCTGCTGCTCGGCGAGCTTCTTCTCCTCAGCAAGCTTGCGTTCCTGCGCCAGCTTCTTTTGGGCCGCGAGCTTCGCCGCAGCGGCCTTCTTCCTGGCCTCTGCCAGTCGCTGTGACTTCGCCTGAGCTGCCGCCTCGGCTTCCTCGGCCTTCCTGGCCTCCGCCTGCTGCGCGGCCGCGGCTTGGGCCTTGGCTCTCGCCTCCTCGCGTGCCTGCGCGGCCGCCTGCCGGGCAAGCAGCTCCCGCTGGGCCTGCTCCTCGTGCTCGGCTTCCGCTTTGGCCGCCTGCTCCCTCATCGCGAGCTCATCCGGGGTCGGCGGCGGCGGTCCCTCAGGCTGGATGGCCGGCGGCGGCTGAGCCTGAGGGGGAGCCGGCTTGGGCGTGGGCGCGGGAGTCGAGGCAGTGCCCAGCCCTTTCAGGGTACGGGCATCGACCACATTGGCGTTGATCGGCACGCTCGGCGCCGGCACCGACTGCTGCCGGAAGTGCCACCAGCCGAGCGCGAGCAGCACGATCAGGCTGCCGTGCAGCAGCACGGACATGCCAATCGACAGCCAGCGGTCGCGAACGGACTCGGTCATCGGAGGAGCAATCGGTCAACTGCCTGCGTGTGACTGCGGTGGCGGCAGCGGATCGGTGGCCATTCCGACCTTGCTCGCCCCGGCGCGCTGCAGGAGGACCATGGCCTGCATGACGACGCCGTAGGAGACTGACTTGTCCGCTTTGACGATCACGGCCCGTTCGGGCGCCCCTTGCAGAGCCGCCGACACCTGCGCCAGGACGGTGTCAGGATCCAGGGGAGCTCGCGGATCGGAGGCTATATTGAGGAACAACTGGCCTTGTGCATCGACCGACAGCACGACAGGATCTTTGGCCTCGTTCGTGGGTAGAGGTTCCGCATGCGCCTTCGGCAGGTTGACTTTGACCCCCTGAGTGAGAAGCGGCGCCGTGATCATGAAAATGATCAGCAGCACGAGCATCACGTCGATGTAGGGAACGACGTTGATCTCGCCCATCAACCGCCGGCCGCGGGAGACTTGGGCCATGCCGACCTCCTACCGGGCTCCGGCCGTGCCGGGCATGATGGCCTGGGCCGCCGCGCCGGAGCCGCCGGCGGCCGTGACGTGACCCGTCTGGCTTGCCGGGCCGCCGCGGGTCGCATGCCGCTGCAGAATGGTGGAGAACTCCTCCATGAAGGCGTCGAAGCGCACTTCCAGGCGGCCCACCTGATCGGCGAAGCGGTTGTAGGCAACGACCGCCGGGATGGCCGCGAAAAGGCCGATTGCGGTGGTCACCAGCGCCTCGGAGATGCCCGGCGCCACCGAGGCGAGAGTCGCCTGTTGGACATCGCCCAGCGATGAGAACGCCGTCATGATTCCCCAAACCGTGCCGAAGAGGCCCACGTACGGGCTGGTCGAGCCGACGGTGGCGAGGGTGGCCAGGCTGTATTCCAGCCTGTCGATCTCCTTCAGCTGCGCCACGCGCATCCCGCGCCGCGCGCCCTCGAGGAGCTGATCCGCGGGAATGGATCCCTGTTGGCGCTGCCGCGCAAACTCGCGGAAGCCGAATTCGAAGATGCTCGCCATGCCGGTGGCGCCGCCGTGGGACTCTATCGCGCGGTAGAGCTGCGCGAGATCGCCGCCGGACCAGAAGTTGTTCTCGAACTGGTCCGCCTCGCGCATCGCGCGCCCGAGAAGCAGGCGCTTCCTGAAGATGATGGCCCAGGAGCTGAGCGAGGCAAGGAGCAGCAGCCCGACCACGATCTGGACGGGGATGCTCGCCTCGACCACCAGGCGAATAATGGAGAGTTGTCCGTTCATATTCTCAGACGGTCAGGTCAACACATTCATGAGGGACTCGGGCAGCCTTCTCGGCTTCAGTGTGCGCGCATCGACGCAGGCAACCCGCACCCCCGCGACGAGCAGCGGCGGCTCCTCCCCGGGGTTGCGCCCCCGGAAGATCGCCTGCTCGAACCGGATCGTTGCCGCCCGATCGGCGCGCGGCTCGCAGGTGATGGTGAGCTCATCATCCAGCCGCGCCGGACGGCGATACTCGACGGTGAGGCTGGCCACCGTGAACACAATACCGGGCTCCTGGGCGAGCGCATGCTGCGAATAGCCGAGCGACCTCAGCCACTCCGTGCGCGCGCGCTCCAGGAAGCGCAGATAGTTCGCATAATAGACTATCCCGCCCCCGTCGGTGTCTTCCCAGTATACACGGGCCGGCCAGGAGAAGACGCTCACTGGCCGTCCTCGAAAAGCGACAGCGGGGCCGCGGCCCGCTCCGGGGCTTTGACGCCGAAATGCAAGTACGAGGCCCGGCTGACCATGCGGCCGCGAGCCGTGCGGACGAGGAACCCCTGTTGGATGAGGAAGGGCTCGATCACGTCCTCGAGAGTGCCGCGCTCCTCGCCGATGGCCGCCGCGAGGCTGTCGATGCCCACCGGGCCGCCGTCGAACCTCTCGATGATGGTGAGCAGGAGCTTGCGATCCAGGGTATCGAAGCCCTGGGGATCGACCTCGAGCAGGTCGAGGGCGGCATCCGCCACCCCTTCAGTGATCCGGCCGTCGGCCTTGACCTGGGCGTAGTCGCGCACCCGGCGCAGCAGCCTGTTGGCTATGCGCGGTGTCCCGCGGGAGCGCTGCGCGATGCGGCGCGGCCCCTCGCCCTCCACCGGCACATGGAGGATGGCGGCGGAGCGGCGCACGATGCGCTCGAGATCCTCCACGCCGTAGAACTCGAGGCGCTGCACGATACCGAAGCGATCGCGCAGCGGCGAGGTCAGGAGCCCGGCGCGGGTCGTGGCGCCGACCAGGGTGAAGGGCGGCAGGTTGAGCTTGATCGAGCGCGCGGCCGGCCCCTCCCCGATCATGATGTCGAGCTGACAATCCTCCATCGCGGGATAGAGCACCTCCTCGACGACCGGCGAGAGGCGGTGGATCTCATCGACGAAAAGCACGTCGCGCGGCTGCAGGTTGGTGAGGATCGCCGCAAGATCCCCCGGACGCTCCAGCACCGGGCCGGAGGTCTGGCGCAGGCTGACGCCGAGCTCCGCGGCGATGATGTTGGCGAGTGTCGTCTTGCCGAGACCGGGCGGCCCGAAGATGAGTACGTGATCGAGCGCCTCGGCGCGCTGGCGCGCGGCGCTGATGAAGATGTCGAGCTGTGCTTTCACCTGCGGCTGCCCGATGTAGTCGGCGAGGCGCCGCGGCCGGATGGCCTTGTCGACCGTCTCGTCCTCGCGGGTGGCCTCGGCGCCGATCGTTCTTTCAGCTTGCAAGATGCATCTACTCCGGCGCGGCGCCCTTCAGGGCGCGGCGGATCAGCTCTTCGGTGGAATGTGTACCCGGACCCGCCGCCTTGAGCAAGCGCGTCGCTTCCGCGGGCTTGTAACCGAGGGCAACCAGCGCCCCGAAAGCCTCCGCCTCGGGACTCGCTCCGGCGGGCACGGCGCTCACGGCAGCGGCGCCGCCGGCCTGCAGGCGGTCGCGCATCTCGATCACCAGGCGTTCGGCGGTCTTGCGGCCGATGCCCGGCACCTTGATGAGCGCTGCCACGTCCTGGCTCTGCACGCAAAGCGCAAACGCCTCGACACTGATGCCCGAGAGCAGCGCCAGGGCGATCTTCGGGCCGACCCCGGAGACCTTGATCAGGTTGCGGAACAGGCGGCGCTCGTCCTCGGTGCCGAAACCGTAGAGCACGTGAGCATCCTCGCGCACCACGAGATGCGTGAGCAGCCGCACCTCCTCCCCCACGGCCGGCAGATGGAAGAAGGTCGACATCGGCGCTTCGAGCTCGTAGCCGAGGCCGCCCGCCTCCACCAACAGCTGCGGCGGAGTCTTCGAGAGGATGCGCCCCCGGACGGATCCGATCATCGTGAGGACGGCTGCGCCGCTTCGGGCGCCGCGCTGCGCTCCGACTGCATGGCGAGCTCGTGAAGGCGACGCGAGTGCGCGTGGCAGACCGCCACGGCGAGCGCGTCCGAGGCATCGGGCGGGATGCGTCCCTGGAGGCTGAGGAGCGTGCGAATCATGTGAGCCACCTGCACCTTCTCCGCCGCGCCCGAGCCCACGAGGGCAAGCTTGATGGCCCGCGGCGCGTACTCGAACACCGGCAGACCCTTGGGCACCGCACACAGCGCGGCGCCACGGGCCTGCCCGAGCTTGAGCGCGCTGTCGACGTTCCTGTTGACGAACACCCGCTCGATCGCCACCTCTCCCGGAGCGTGCGTCGCGATGAGATCGCGCAGATTCTCGAAGATGACACGCAGGCGCTCGGTCAGGGATTCTTCGGCGCCGGCAACGGTCACGCACCCGTGGGCAACGTGTACCCAATCCACCCCACGGCGCTCGATGACGCCATATCCCGTCCGCCGCGATCCCGGATCGAGGCCGAGGATTCGCAGGCACGGGGCGTAGGCAGGCGGTGTGCGCGCGCCGCCCGGGTCAAATGCGCGCCAGGACCTCGTCCGATATCTCGACATTCGAGTACACGTTCCTCACATCATCCCGCTCTTCCAACGTCTCGAGCAGGCGCATCATCCGCTCTGCCGGCTCGCCGGAAAGCGGCGTCGTCAGGGAAGCCCGCTCCGTCACCTCCGCTGCCGCGGGCACGAAGCCGCGATCGGTGAGAATCGCGCGCACCGTCTCGAACTCCATCGGATCGGCGAGCACCTCGATCGAGCGGTCTGAGTTGGGAACGACATCCTCCGCGCCGGCCTCGAGCGCCGCCCGCATGAGCCTCTCCTCGTCGGTTCCCGGCGGGTAGACCATGAGGCCGACATGATTGAACAGGTAGCTGACGGAGCCCTCGGCGCCGAGATGGCCGCCGTGCTCGCTGAAGGCCCGGCGAAGGTCCGCGCGCGTGCGGTTGCTGTCATCGGTCACGCACTCGATCATCACGGCCGCGCCGCCGGGGCCGTAGCCTTCGAAGCGGATCGGCTCGACGCCGTTGGCGTGGGCCGGGCCACTCGTCGCCCCTTGTTGCACAGCCCGAGCGCCCGGCAGCGTGTCCGGGGCCGTTGGCAGGATCCCCGATCCGCGCGCTCCGGCGCGAGCGCCAGCCACTTTCGCGGCGCGCCCTGTCACATGCTGTATGTTCACCCACTTGGTGTGGCTGGCCATAGTTAATAATAGCCGCAAAAGGGGCCTATCAGGCAGCAATGGAGACCCGGCAACTCTGCCCACCCGAGCTGATCGCCTCGATCGCCGCTGCCCAGCGCGGGGTCGAGGAGCTGGGCGCGCTCGTCCCAGGGGCGTTGGCCACGGCAGCCGAGGCGGCGGAGCTCTTAGGCGCCCTGACGCTCGATGCGGACCTCGCGAATGCCGTCCTGGTGAAGGCTGCTATCGACCTGGCCGGGCAGGCGGGATTGGACCCCCGCCGCACGGCGGAACGCCTCGCCCCCGTCGCGGGTCGGCCGGCTGCAGAGACGGCCATCGCCCTCCTCAGACTCGGCGAGCTCGGATTGCCGCGTAACTGGTCGCCCGCCCAGGGACTCGACGCCCGGCAGGCGGAGACCCTCCGCAAGATGCTCCTCGCCGTCGTCAGCGACCCCCGGCTCATCCTGGCGCGCCTCGCCGAGCATCTGGTTGCCCTGCGCCATTCCCGGGACCTGCCGACCGACGCACCTGGGCTCGCCGAGCGGGAGCGGCGGGCGGTCGAAGCGCGGGCGGTGTTCGGCCCGCTCGCCAGCCGCCTCGGGGTATGGCAGCTCAAATGGGAGCTCGAGGACCTGGCGTTCCGGTACCTGGAGCCGGAGGAGTACCGGCGGATCGCGACCGCCCTCAACGAGCGGCGTGCCGATCGCGAGCGCTACATCGAGGAGCTCTGCGGGCGGCTGCACTCCGAGCTTCAGGCCGCGGGCATTCAGGCGGAGGTCTACGGCCGGCCGAAACACATGTACAGCATCTACCGCAAGATGCAGCGCAAGCAGCTGGCGTTCGAGCAGCTCTTCGACGTCAGGGCGGTGCGCATCGTCGTCGGGACGATCCGTGACTGTTACGCCGCGCTGGGAGTGGTCCATGGCCTCTGGACCTACATCCCGGGGGAATTCGACGACTATATCGCCACGCCCAAAGGCAACTTCTATCGCTCCATCCACACGGCGGTCATCGGACCACAGAGCAAGAGCGTCGAGGTGCAGATCCGCACGCGCGAGATGCACGAGCACGCCGAGCTCGGCGTCGCCGCACACTGGACGTACAAGGAAGGGAAGGCGACGGATGCCGAGTATCACCGCAAGATCGAATGGGTGCGGCGGCTGCTCGAGCCGCAGGCCCCCGGGGAAGCCCGCGCCGGCTCCGGAGCGGAAGCCGACCGGGAATTTCTCGAGCAGGTGACCTCGGAGCTGTTCGAGGACCGGGTGTATGCGCTGACACCGAAGGGAGAAGTGGTCGATCTGCCCCGCGGCGCGACACCGCTCGATTTCGCCTACAACGTCCATACCTCGCTCGGCCATCGCTGCCGCGGCGCCAAGGTGAACGGCCGCATCGTGCCGCTCACCTACACGCTCTCGAACGGCGAGATCGTCGAGATCATCACCGGAAAGCAGGATGCCCCGAGCCGCGACTGGCTGGCGCCGGAGCAGGGTTTTCTGGCTTCGCCCCGCAATCGGGCGAAGGTGCGTGCATGGTTTCGCAAGCGGGATGCGGCGACGGCGGACGGCCACGCGCAGCCCTCCGGCAATGGCGAAATGAGCCTCGCACCCGAGCCCCCGCCTCCACAGATACCGCGGCTGACGCGTCCGAGGGCAGCACGCGGCAGCTCGCCGGTTGAGATCGAAGGCGTGGGCAACCTGCCTATCACCTTCGCCCGCTGCTGCGCCCCGCTGCGGCCACAGCCGATTACGGGTTATGTGACGGTGGGCCGCGGCGTGACCATCCATCGCAGCAACTGCCCGAGCCTCGCGCGCATGCGCGAAGTCAGACCGGAGCGCGTGCTGCAGGTCGAGTGGAGCTCAGGGGATGGCACCGGGCTGACCGTGGAGATCGCCGTCACCGCTTACGACCGCCGTGGACTCCTTCGCGATCTGACGGACGTGCTGGCGGTGGAGCGCTTGAGCATCGACGCCATGTCGACTGCCATGAACCATGATGCCGGTACCGCGCACGTGCGGCTGACGGTGCCCGTGAGCGGGCTCGAGCAGCTCGCGCGCGTGCTGCATCGCCTGGGCACGGTGCCCAACGTCATCGACGCGCACCGGGCACGTTGATTGGCGCAAATCGCTCCCGGCGATTTGCGCGGCCAACCCTATGACAGGGATTCATCCCGCGGCCCAGGGAGCGGCCCTGGGCCGCTCAACGGCTTGCTTTCGATCTAACGGTTGATCGAGTCGATGGCGCGCTTGTCGGCGGCGAGAGCTGCCTCATGCACGGCTTCCGAAAGTGTCGGATGCGCGTGGATGGTGCGTTGCAGGTCCTCGGTGCTTGCGGAGTACTCCATCGCCAGCACGGCCTCGGCGATGAGCTCACCGGCAAGCGGACCAATGATGTGCACGCCGAGGATCTCGTCATCGTCCTGGGCCGCGACGATCTTGGCGAAGCCCTGCGCCTGCTCCATGGCGCGCGCACGGCCGCTGGCGAGGAAAGGGAAGACACCCACCTTGTAGGGACGGCCGCTCGCCTTCACCTGCTCCTCGGTCTGTCCCACCCAGGCGATCTCGGGCGCGGTGTAGATTACCGACGGCACAGTCTCGTAGTTGACCTCGCCGAAGCGGCCGGCAATGAGGTCGGCGACCATCACGCCCTCCTCCTTGCCCTTGTGCGCCAGCATGGGGCCGCGCACGCAATCGCCCACGGCCCAGACGCCTTCGGCGCCCGTGCGGCATTGGTGGTCGACCTTGATGAAGCCGCGCTCGTCCAGCTCGACGCCAGTGCCCGCCGCCAGAAGATCTCGCGTGTAAGGCCGGCGGCCGATCGCGACGAACAGCCTGTCGACCGTGAGTGTCTGCTCGCCCTTGGAGTCCGTGTAGGCGACCTCGACCGCGCCTCCCGCGAGGCGCGCGCCGGTCACCTTGGCGCCGAGGCGGATATCGAGCCCCAGCTTCTTGAAGTGCCGCGCGGCTTCCTTGGCGAGCTGCTGATCGGCGGTCGGCAGGAAATCCGGCAGCGCCTCGAGCACCGTCACCTCGCTGCCCAGACGGCGCCACACGCTGCCCAACTCCAGGCCGATGATGCCGGCGCCGATCACGCCGAGGCGCTTCGGCACGCTGTCGAAGTCGAGCGCGCCCCACGAGTCGATGATGTGCGGCGCCTGGAACGGCGCGGATTTGAGCTCGACCGGCGCGGAGCCCGAGGCGAGGATCACCTGCTTCGCGGTCAGCTCCCGGCGCGTACCGTCCGGGGCGGTGAACTCGACCTTGCGGCCGGGAAGGAGCCGGCCGTGTCCCTGCAGCGGCGTGACGCCGGCGGCCTTGAAGAGCGCAAGGATGCCCTGGGTCATCGTCCTGACGATGCCGCCCTTGCGCTTCTGCATCTGGGCGACATCGAAGCTGACACCGCTCGTACGGATGCCGTGCACCGCGAACTCCTCCTGCACGCGGTGATACATCTCGGTCGACTCGAGCAGGGCCTTGGAGGGAATGCAACCCGCGTTGAGGCACGTGCCGCCGAAGGACATGGTGCCGTCGCGGTTCTTCCACTCATCGATGCAGGCGACACTGAGCTTGTTCTGGGCGGCGCGGATCGCGGCCGGGTAGCCGGCCGGGCCGCCGCCGATGACGACGACGTCGAAGGAATCTGCCATGGTCAAATCCCCAACAGCATGCGGCCGGGATCCTCGAGACATTCCTTGACCGTGACGAGGAACTGCACGGCCTCACGGCCATCGATGATGCGGTGATCGTAGGTGATTGCGATGTACATCATGGGACGTATGGCGATCTGGCCGGCCACCACCATCGGCCGCTCCTGGATCTTGTGCATCCCCAGGATGGCGCTCTGCGGCGCGTTGACGATCGGCGTCGACATCAGGGAGCCGAACACGCCGCCATTGGTGATGGTGAATGTGCCGCCCATCAGATCCTCGATGGCAAGACCGCCCGACCGCGCCTTCTTCGCATACTCGCCGATCTCCTTCTCGATGGTCGCGAAGCTCTTGACGTCTGCATCCCGGACGATGGGCACGACGAGGCCGCGCTCCGTGGAGACAGCAACCCCGATGTCATAGAACTCGTGATAGACGATGTCGTTGCCGTCGATCGAGGCGTTGGTGACCGGGAATTTCTTCAACGCCTCGATGGATGCCTTGACGAAGAAGGACATGAAGCCGAGCTTCACGCCATGCTCCTTTTCGAAGCGATCCTTGTAGCGGGCGCGCAGCTCCTGCACCGCGGTGAGATCGATTTCGTTGAATGAGGTCAGCAGCGCCTGGGTGGACTGCGCCTCGACCAGGCGTTGGGCGATGCGCTGCCGCAGGCGCGTCATCGGGACGCGTTGTTCGCCGCGGGCGCCTGAGGGTAGAACCGGAGCCGTGGGCACCGGTGCGCGTACAGCGGGAGCGGTGCCAGCGGCCATCGAGGCAGCGGCGGCTGTCGCACCTGCTGAGCCCGTCGGGCCGGCGCTGGTGGGCCCACTCGCCTTCCTGCCGAGGAAATCCACGACGTCGGACTTGGTGAGCCGGCCGTCGCGGCCGCTCGCCGGGATGGCGGCGGCGTCGAGGCGATTCTCTTCGATGAGCCGACGCACCGAGGGGCTGAGCTTCTCCTTGCCGGCATCGGTGCCGGTCGCCTTGAGCTCCTCTGCGGCCGGCACCTCTTTGGCGGCAACTGCAGAGGCGGCGGCAGGCGCGGCGGCGGCCTGCGCACCCTCCTCGATCAGCGCCAGGAGCTGTCCCGGGGTGACCACCGTCCCCTTCGGCACCTTGACTTCGCGCAATACCCCGTTGGCCGGCGCCGGCACTTCGAGCACCACTTTGTCGGTCTCGAGGTCGGCGAGGTTCTCGTCCCGCCTGACGGCATCGCCCGGCTTCTTGTGCCAGGCGACCAGCGTCGCGTCGGTGATGGACTCGGGCAACTGCGGAACTTTGATCTCGGTCATTACATCTCTTGACTGTATAAAAACCCAGATACTCTGGGTGTCTTTGCTCTCATGGGCGGAGAAGACGTTAAGAACTCTTCTTTCGCAGCGGTGTCGCGGGTGCCGTCTGGCCGCCCGCGGTGGGAGCGGCGCCGCCGGTGAGCCGTGTCGTCTCTCTCGCGGAATCCTCTGTTGCCGTGGCATGCAGCGCGGCGTTGATCAGCGACTGCTGCTCGGCCTCGTGAATCTTGCCGATGCCCGTGGCGGGCGCCGCCGCCGGCGCGCGGCCGGCGTAGAGCACGATGCGCCGCTGGCCCAGCGGCTCCTGCAGGCGGTGGCGGATCTGGTACCAGGCGCCCTGGTTCTGCGGCTCCTCCTGACACCACACCACCTCACGCAGATTCGGATAGCGTGCGAGCACCGCCTCGTAGTCCTCGGTCGGGAACGGGTAGAGCTGCTCGATGCGTACCAGTGCCACATCGCGGATGGCATCCTTGCGCCGCGCCTTCAGCAGATCGAAGTAGACCTTGCCGCTGCAGAAGACCGCCCGGCGTACGGCCTGCGCGGGCAGGTCATCGCTCTCGCCGATCACCCGCGCAAAGCCGCCGCGGGTCAGCTCCTCGAGGCTGGAAACCGACAGGTCGTGCCGCAGCAGGCTCTTCGGCGACATGACGATCAGCGGCTTGCGGAAGGGCTGCAGCATCTGGCGGCGCAGCATGTGGAACATCTGTGCGGGCGTGGAGGGCACGCATACCTGCATGTTGGATTCCGCACAAAGCTGCAGGTAGCGTTCGAGCCGCGCGGAGGAATGCTCGGGCCCGGCTCCTTCGTAGCCGTGAGGCAGGAAGAGCACGAGGCCGCAGTAGCGCTCCCACTTCGCCTCGCCGGAGCTGATGAACTGATCGATGATGACCTGGGCGCCATTGGCGAAGTCGCCGTACTGGCCCTCCCAGATCGAGAGGCAGTTGGGCTCGGTGGTCGAGTAGCCGTACTCGAAACCCATCACCGCCTCTTCCGAGAGCACCGAGTCGATGATCTCGACCCGGGGCTGCGGCTCGGCCAGGTGCTGCAGCGGGATGTAGGTTCGGTTGGAGCCCTGGTCGTGCAGCACCGCATGCCTGTGGAAGAACGTGCCGCGTCCGCTGTCCTGGCCACACAGACGCACGGAAAAGCCTTGCTCGACGAGTGACGCGTAGGCGAGCGTTTCCGCAAAACCCCAGTCCAGCGGCGCTTCGCCGGCGAGCATCTTTTTGCGGTTGCCCATGATGTGAGCGACGCGCGGATGCAGCGTCAGATCGGCCGGCAATTCCATCAAGCGGTTGCCCAACGATTCGAGGCGTGCCGGCTCCACGGCCGTGCGCATCCTCTCCATCCAGTCGGCCTGGGAGTACCGCGTCCAGTCGACCGTGAATTTATTGCCGATCATGCCGAGGGCGGCACGCGCCTGCGGCCGGCCCTGATCGAGACCGTCACGATATTTCTCCAGCATCGCATCCGCGTCAGCCTGCGCGAGTACACCCTCGGCCACGAGCTTGTCGGCATAGAGCTTCCGGGTGGTGGGATGCTGACGAATGACGCCGTACATGACGGGCTGGGTCGCGGCCGGCTCGTCGGCCTCGTTGTGGCCGAGCCGCCGATAGCAGACGAGATCGATCACCACATCCTTGTGGAAGCGCATGCGATAGTCGAGCGCAAGCCGTGCGACGAACACGGCCGCTTCGGGATCGTCGGTGTTGACGTGGAAGATCGGGGCTTCCAACATCTTGGCGACGTCGCTGCAATAGAGCGTCGAGCGGGCGTCGCTCGGCTCCGATGTGGTGAAGCCGACCTGGTTGTTGATGATGACGTGGACGGTACCGCCGGTATAGAAGCCGCGCGCCTGGGATAGCTGCATCGTCTCCATCACCACGCCCTGGCCGGCAAACGCCGCGTCGCCGTGGATCAGCAGCGGCAGCACGCGGTCGCCCTTGGCATCGTTGCGCCGCTCCTGGCGCGCGCGCACCGAGCCCTCGACCACGGGGTTCACCACCTCGAGGTGCGAGGGGTTGAAGGCGAGCACCGTGTGAACGTTGCCCGTCGCGGTGCGCAGGTCCGCGGAGAAGCCCTTGTGATACTTCACGTCGCCCGAGCCCTTGAGGTGGCTCAGGTCATAGGCGCCTTCGAATTCCGAGAAGAGCGTCGCCGGCGACTTGCCGAGGAGATTGACCAGGACGTTGAGGCGGCCGCGATGCGCCATGCCGATGACGACTTCCTCGATCTTCGCCCCGCCGCAGCTCTGGATGAGGTCATCGAGGAAGGGCAGCAGCGTCTCCCCGCCCTCGAGCGAGAAGCGCTTCTGGCCGACGTACTTGGTGTGAAGGTAACGCTCGAGGCCCTCGGCGGCGGTGAGCTGCCAGAGGATGTTGCGCTTCTCCTCCGCCGCGAAGCGATGCAGGAGCCTTCCTGACTGGAACTGGTCCTGCAGCCAGAGTCGCTCCTGCGACTCTGACATGTGCGCGAACTCCGCACCGATGGAGCCCGCATAGATGGTCTCCAGCTGCTTCAGGATCTCGCGCAGCTTCATCCGCTGAGGCACTGCCTGGGTGCGGCTGGCGGTGAAGAACTCCGACTCGAGATCCGCGGGCCCGAGTCCGAAGTACTCCAGGTCGAGTACCCGCGGCCGTTCCCGCTGCACGAGGCCGAGCGGATCGAGCTTCGCGACCAGGTGGCCGCGATTGGTCCAGATCTGGATGAGCCGCGAGACCGCCGCCTGCTTGGCGTTGACGCCGCCTTCCACCGGCGCCACTGGCCCGCTGGCCGCGGCGCGGGGCTGGCGCGCGCGCTCGGCGAGCGCCGCCTCGATCGGCCCTTGCGGACGCTCGGCGCCCTTCGGCCCCGGCAGGCTCTCGAAGTAGCGTCGCCACTTTTCCTCTACGCTCTTCGGATCGCGAAGGTACTCCTCGTAGAGGGCATCCAGAAAGGCGGCATTGCCGCCGAAAAGAGGTGTAGGTTCCAGCATGGGGGGAGCGCAAACAGCGAAGCGCTAGTTTAGCGGAAACGCACGCGCGAGGAAATTGAAAAGCGCGTGCCAGCCATTGAATTAAAAGGAATTAAGGCTTCTTACAGCCGGCCGAGAAGATGCAGCTCGTAGCCTATCAGCACCGCGTATCCGATGAGCACCGCGTAGAGCAGAAGCGCCACCGGCATGCGGCCGAAGGCCTTGAGCCGCGACAGCAGCGTCAGCAGCACCACGCCGATGCCTGTCATGCCGATCTTCACCAGCACGAAAAGCGCGCCCGAGCCGCCGATGAGAGGCGCGAGCAGCGGGTTGAGCTCGTAAGCACCGCGGCCGATCAGAATGTACGTCAATACGGCATCGCTCGCACAGAGTCCGAGGATGAGAGTCGCGATCGCAAGCCACCACGGGTGGATCCAGTCGACGGCGGCGAGCGTGTGCTCCCCGGTCCGCCGTGGCCCGAGCCGCCGCGGATTGAAGCTGCCATACACCAGCGCGCGCGCCACGCGCGTGCGCCTGTCAGGTCCGCGGCGCCGCTCGGACTCGCTCTCGGCGGCGGCAACTCGATCGCGGCGATTGAACAGAATGGGCACGGATGCGTTCTTTTCGATGATGACGCGGCAACTCGTGATTTTAGCTGTAGAGCAGCCGGCATGCCCGGCAGTCAAGCGTGACGGCGGTCACAGGCTGCCAGGAACCGTCGCCACTGCCGCTCGTTGGAGGGCCTATGACACCGGTTATCGTTGCGCTATTTGACGACTACGGCATTGCAGACCGCGTCCGCACGGAGCTCGTGGCGGACGGCTTTCCCACCGACCGGGTGGAGCTGACCTCCCTGATGGAGACCGGGCAGGCGGACTCCGAGCCCGGAGATGCCTTCGTTGCGCGCGTTTCCAACTATTTTCACACGCTGCTGGATCAAGGCGCGGGGCACAACGGGGATGCCGAGGCATACGCCCGCCGCGTCCGAAACGGCAACTCCGCCATCACCGTACACCCGCGAACGGAATACGAGATCGACAGCGTGCGCGCCATCCTCCACCGCAACAAGCCCGTTGCGGTGGAGGAAATCCTGCATTGAGATTATGCGCTGCGCGCCGGGGTGAATTCGTACAGCTAGTGCCGTGCAGTGGCGGCGGCGTCGTGAGCGCGGCGCCCGGTTTCGAGGAAGACCTTCATCCGCAACAGGTCGTCGTTGAGCTCTGACTTCGGGTCCGCCCCAAAGAGCCGCGCCACCGCGTGACCCAGTGCACCGGCGGGAGGTGTGTAGCTCATCGTCACGAGGACGCGTGTTCCGCCTGGGGTCTGCTCGAATCGCAGCAGCCCTGCGTGCTCCACCGCGGAGCCGGGAAGCGTCCGCCAGGCAATCAGCTTGTTGGGCTCGATGCGGGTCGTCACGGCTTCCCACGAGATGGTACGTCCCGCAGGTCCCTCCACTGTCCATTGCGAGGTGCCGTCGCCTCTCACGTGGACTTCACGCACGTGAGTCATGAACTCGGGGAAGCGCTCGAGCTGCGAGAACGTCTCGAACACGTGCTCGATGGGCGCCGACACATCGATGCACTTCTGCAGCTCCATCGCCGGCGAGCGCGCGCCCACCAGCCGGTCGATCGGCATGTTGGTGCTGCTGCGCGCGATGAGCGCCGCGCCCGCAAGTCCCCCGAGGAGACCCAGCGCGCTGCGTTTGCCGGCGAGCGCGTTGATGAGGAGCGCGCCGCCCGCTGCGCCCATGACCACCCGCACGCCCGGCGCCCAGTTTTCCTGCAACGGCCCGTAGCGGCGTCCCGGCGCCCTGCCGCCGCCCTGCAGGGCCGAGATGCCCGCGGGGCTCTCATAAACCGCGAGCCTGTCCTCGACGTCAGCCACGCCACGTACAGCCCAGACCGTCCTCAGCAGACGCACATACTCGCGCTCGAGCACGGCACCGCTCAGGGTCACCCTGCCCGATAACGCCGAGACCTCGATCGCGCCTGGGTGCGACACTGCCCACCCGAGGCGCGAGCGCACACGCTCGCAGAGGATCTCGTCCGAGACATCCTCCCGCGTAAACCGCGAGCGGACTTCGTGCGCGACGCCGCGTGCGCGGTTGCGCAGATCCCGCGACGCGACGCTCGTCGCATCGTCCAACCGGCTCATGCCGCTCGCCAGGCGGTCGCGCATCACGGCGCGGCGGCGGCGGCCGTGGTCGGGATCGAGAAGGTACATGGAGATGGCGCCGGCAGCGGCGGCACTGAGAAAGAGACGAGCAGCCATGGCTTCCTCCTCCCGTCAGACGTGGCCCGTAGACCGGCCCCGAAGCAAGCCGCGCGCCCGCCGTGGCGACACGAAGCATAGGCACAGGGACGCGCGCTGGGCGGGGCACGAGGCCCCGCTCCAGCGCCTCTAACTAGAGTCCCAGCCTCTTGGCGAAGAAGGTGTAAGCCAGCGCCCAGTACTGCGCCTCTTCGGCGTGAGTCGCCCCGGGACCGTGGCCGCCCTCGGTGGCCTCGTTGAAGAGCACATCGTGTCCCTGCGCCTCCATCTTGGCGGCCATCATGCGGGCAAACACCGGCGTGACCCGATCGTCGGTGGTCTCGGCGATGAAGAGAACGGGCGGGTAATCGACACCGCGCTTGACGTTCTGAAACGGCGAGTAGGTGCGGATGTACGCCGCCATCTTCGGATCGGCGGGATCGCCGTACTCGCCGACCCACGAGGCTCCTGCGCCGTAATGCGTGTAGATCAGCATGTCGATCAGCGGACGCTGGCAGACCACGGCGCCAAAGAGGTCGGGCCGCTCGACCATGACGGTCGAGACGAGAAGCCCGCCGTTGGAGGCACCGACAATCCCTAACTTCTTCGGCGTCGAGAAGCCGCGCTGCTCGATGTCGGCGGCGACCGCCTCGAAATCGTCGTAGGCGCGCTGGCGGTGATATTTCAACGCCGCCTGGTGCCACGCCGGCCCGAACTCCCCGCCGCCACGGATGTTGGCTACGGCAATGGCGCCGCCGCGGGTCACCCACGCCTGAACCGCATCGAGCGGTTTATGACCCTCGTTCCAGTACCAGGGAGTGAGGGAGAGCTGAAAGCCGCCATAGCCGTAGAGGATGGTTGGAATCGGCCCCTTCGCCTTCTTCGGGCGGATGAGGAAGTACGGCACCCTCGTGCCGTCCTTGGAGGTTGCCCAGTACTGGCGGACGGTCACCGCGCGCGCATCGAAGACGGCCTGCTGCGATTTGATGGGCTGCGGCGAGCCGTGGCCGCCGTAAGCATAGAGAGACGGCGGCGCGATGAAGCTCTCGAAGGTGAAATAGGCCTGCGGCCCCCAGTCGTTGGTCGAGAGAATGGAGGTCGAGCCGCCGCGCGGCAGCGTCAGCCGCGTGTCACTCCATTTTCCGTGAGCCGTCGGGCGGAATTCATGGATGGCGCCCGTGACGTTCTCATAGATAGACGCGTATACGGCATCCTCGCCAGCCCCGACGTCGTCGATCATCGCATGCGGGCCAGGCGTGTAGAGAACCGCTACCGGCTGCGTGCGTCCCGTCCGCGCAAAGGCCATCACGGGAAACGCGATCAGCGCGCCCTGCCCGATCGTACGGCCGTCAACTGTCCAGGATTTCTGCAGAGTTGCAGTCAGCCATCCGCGCGTTACCCCGGCGACTTGCGCATCCGCGGGCAACGGCAGCTTGAGTGTCGTGCCGTGGGAGCGCAGTACGTAGTAATCGGCGCTGAAGAAGCTCGGACGGCGGATGATGAGCGCCACCGTGCCATATGGACCGTGGAATACCGCAGGCCCCACGGCCATATCATCGGGGCGGCCCTCGAACACCGTCCGGGCGCTCGCCAGCGGCGTGCCACGGCGCCACAGCTTCACGATGCGCGGATAGGATGATGGCGTCATGGAGCCGGGCCCGAAGTCGGTTGCGACCAGGACCGCGTCGGGCCGCAGGTACTCGGCTTCCGACTTCGCGACGGGAAGCGTGAAGCCGCCGGGAAGGAAGCTGCGGCTGCGCGGATCGTATTCCCGCACCTCGGCGGCGTCGCCGCCGCCCGGGGAGAGCTTCACGAGACAACGGTCGAAGGCGGCGGTGCAGTCGGCGCCCTGCCACACCCAGTCCTTGTGCAGCCGTGTGTCGAGCTGATCGACGTCGAGCAGCGTTTGCCAGTGCGGTGTCTTGCGCACGTAATCGGCGATCGTGGTGCGGCGCCAGATGCCGCGCACGTGATCGGCGCTCTGCCAGAAATTGAGCACCCAGCCGTGATCGAGCATGCCCTCGGGAATCCGCGTGTTGGCATTGAGCACATCGAGGATCTGCGAGCGGTCGCGGGCGTAGGCCGGGTCGGTCTTCAGCTTGAGATCGCTGCGGCCGTTCTGGGCTTCGACCCAGGCGAGCGCCTTTTGGCCGTGGATCTGCGCCAGCCACAGATAGGGATTGCTGTCGTCCGCGGCAGCGGCGCGGGCAGGCAGGCTCACGAGCGCAGTCAGCGCGATCGCGGCCAGGGCCGCGGTCAGGACTTCGACGAGAATCGCGGCGGCAAAAGTCGACTGTTTGCTTGGCATTCGGGCGCCTCCTCGGAGGGCCCGGAGCCTACCATGTGACCGTAAGGGCGTGCCGGATGCTCTCGACGGGCAGCATCAAATTTGCGGTCGAGTCGCGCGGCTCCCAGCGCCAGCCAGCCAGGCGCTTGCCGTCCACGGAAATGGCGGCCGGCCGGTGCGCGGTGTGAACGCGCAGCTCGTATCCCCTCGCCTCTGCCTGCCCCGCAAAGGATCCGATCGTCGGCCCTATGACGAGCCGATGGCTCGCACCGGACGTCCGATATGTCATCGGCGTCAGCGCGTATCCGCCCCGCTCGTATGCGAGCGAGATTCCGTCGTCCTCATAGAGGTCGAAGCGGCTGTTGCCGTCGCCGTAGACGTTGATCGTCAGCTCGCCGGGCGCTGCGGATGCGCCCGCGGCCGCGTGATTGTCCGGCACTGCCTGCTCGGGAATGATGGCGCCTTCGCGCACGAAGACCGGCGTTGCATCCACCGCGTAGCGCGCCGTGAACGTAGTGTTGCCGCGATACTGCCTGCCGGTGAAGAAATCCATCCAGCTGCCGGGCGGCAGGTACACCGTACGCGCCCCGCCCGCATCGAGCACAGGGGCCACGAGCATCTCGGCGCCGAAGTAATACTCGTGATTGTGCCGGTAGGCCTGCTCGAGATCCGGCCATTCGAGGTAGAGCGGCCGCAGGAGCGGCAGCGAGCGCTGATGCGCCTTCCAGCTATAGGTATAGAGATAGGGCATGAGCTGTGTGCGCAGGATGAAGTACTTGCGCATGAGCGCGATGCCCTTCGGGCCATACAACCAGGGCATGCGGGTGTTGCCCTCCAGCGGATTCTCGTGCGCGGCATGCATGCGCAGAATGGGGCTGAAAGTGCCGAACTCGATCCAGCGCGCGTAGAGGTCGAACGGAATCTTCGCGCCGTGAAAGCCGCCGATGTCGTTGCTGATGTAGGGCACCAGCACATTGCCGCCGCGCGCCGTGTAGGCAACCTCGTAGGCGAGGACCCGCCACTCGGAATACGCATCGCCGGTGAAGAATCCGGGATAGCGCTCGCTGCCCCAGCCGCCGTAACGGCTCAGGATGAAGGGGCGCTTGCCGGTCTCCTGCCTGGTGGCGTCGTAGAAGACTTTGTTGGTCCAGAGCTGTGGATCGAGGCCCGGCATCTGCGCCGCGCCGCCGCCGCCATCGACCCACCAGAAGTCCATGCCTTGGCGGATGAGCGGTGCGTGCAGGTCGCTCATGGAGATCTGCGCCTGCTTGCGGTCGGCAAGGTTGAGATAGATGCAGGGCGGCGGCACGACGTCCCGCAGCGCGACGGGGCCGCGCAGGATGCCGGCGGGTCGTCGGGATCGTGGTGAATCCGGTGGCTGTGGCGGCGGCGGCTCGACGCGCAAGGCGATGACATTGTGCTGCCCTGGATGCAGGGCCGTCGTGACATCGGCATAGGTCAGCCGGCGCGGCCACTGGACGTGGCTGTGCGGTACTTCCTGGCCGTTGACGAAGAGCCGGTAGGCGCTTGCCACCTCGCCGATATACAAGTACACGGCCCGCGGCAGCGTGGCCGGCACACGGAACGAGCGTCGGTACCAGCCGATTCCCTGGTAATCGGGAAAGCCCTGCTGCTGCCAGGAATCCCCGGTCTGGATCGCGCGCCAGCGGGCATCGTCGTATCCGCTGGCATACCACTGGCTCTTGAGCCCCTGGTCGTGCGGATCGGGGGAGAATTTCCAGCCCTCCGTCAGGCTCTGATCGTAGGACGGAGCGGGCGGCATGGGCCGCCCGAGGGCACGCAACACTTCGGGAGCATGGCTGTCGCTGTAGGAGAGGATGCTCTCCTTCGTGTTGGCATAGCCCGGATGATCGTTGAGAGAAAGCTTCAGGCCGCGCGCGTGCAGCCAGTCGATCAGTGCCTGGCTGTGCGCGATGAGCGGGCTCCAGTCGTACCCGCCCTGCCAGCCGTAATTGTGCCAGGCGAAATCGAGCACCAGCCCTGAGAGCGGAATGCCTTCCCCGAGGAGCCGGGCCAATTCGGTCTCGAGATGCCGCTCGCCATAGGCGCGCATCGCCGGCGAGCGCGTCTCGGCGGTTCCCGGAAAGTATTCGAAGTTGAGATCGGTGACCCAGGGTCCGAGCGCATACCGCGGAATCATCGGCACCGGCCCGCAGAGCTCCGCGTACTCCGCGAGAGGCTTGCCGTAGTCGTGATCGTAGGTAAAGAGATACCAGTCCTGCCCCTTGGGTCCCGGGCGCGGCTCGATCCAACTGTGCTCCGCATTCCAGACGGGACTCACGCTGTCGTCGAGGAAGGCGTAGCCGCTCTTGCTGAGGAGCCCGGGCGTAGCCGGCTGCAGCAATACGTCGATGCCGGGAATGATGTCGTGGACCGGGCTGCCCCGGTCATCGCCCGGCGGCGGCAGTGTCGTGGCGCTGATATTGTCCAGAGAATACGTCAGGCCCCCGAGATTTCCGCGATCGACTTGACCCGGCCGCCAGAGATGATTGCTCGCCCCCTCGCGGGCCTCGGCCCGTCCCGCCCGCCGCTGTGCGTCGTCTGAAGTCGCTCCAGGCGATTTTGTGTGTCCGGACGGATCGCGCCAGCTCACCTCGAGATCGGCGGCCGTGAAGGCACCCGCCTCCGGACGATAGCGCAGAGTCAGCGCGGCGCTCTCGATTACGAGCCAGCCTGCGGAATGGGCCGTGGTCACGCGGACCGCTGGCCAGTTTCTCTTCTCCACGACGGCAGTCGGGGCATCGATGAATCTGCCACTCGGCGAGTATTCCATTCGCACCAGCGACGGCGTCAGGAACTCGAACCGCGCGTGGCCGGCGATCACCTGCGTCGTGGCTGCCGTGCCTGGGCTCGCGGCAAACGCCTGCGCGATGACCAGCGAAGCCGCTGCGGCGGCGCCGAAGAAAACCGAACGCCTCATCTACTATTCCTCGCCGTTGTGCGGACGCAAGCGCCAGCTGTCTGCCCATTCTTTGACGACGGCTCAGAGGACCAAATCCACCATGGCCGCGCATCCAATTGCTGGCGGACGCGCTCCGGTCGTCCGGTCAGGGCGACTCCCGCGATACAGCGTGAGCCCGGTGACAGCTCGGCGGTCCTTCGCTTCGTCGCGGCGCCAGGGGCATTTACCGCAGATCACCCTGGCCGGGCCTGGTATCGGGTACTCGGCCGGTGCGGCGTTCGGGCATCATAGCCGCCTTGCGCCGCCGGCCCGGGTGCGCGGCTGGCGCGGCTGGAGGTACCTTTAAAGTGAAGCAATGGGTCGCACTGATCACGGCGTTCGCTGTTACCACCGCGGCGCTCGCCGCTCCACCAAAGAGCGCGCCAGGCGCGAGCCCGCCAGAGTCCGGTGAGGCCCCTGCGAATGTCTTCACGGCGCGGGCCGTGAAGAGCGCGGGAACGGTGACCGTCGAAGGCCACGAGATCGCGTACGACGCAGTCGCGGGCACGATCATCGTCCATCCTGAGGGCTGGGACGATGCGGCAAAGCCGCAAGACCCCAAGGCCGCTATCGGCACAGCCGATGGCCCGCCCGTCGCCTCGATGTTTTATGTCGCGTACTTCAAGCAGGGAGCCGATCGGCGCACCCGGCCCGTCACCTTTCTTTATAACGGCGGTCCCGGCTCATCGACCATCTGGCTGCACATGGGTGCCTTCGGCCCGGTGCGCGTCGTCACGAGCAACGACTCGCACACTCCGCCCGCGCCGTACCGCATGGTGGACAACGCCTACAGCCTGCTCGATGCCTCGGACCTCGTGTTCATCGATGCGCCGGGCACCGGCTACAGTCGTATCGAAGGCAAGAACAAGGAAAAGGCGTTCTGGGGAGTCGACCAGGACGGCTACGCATTCTCCTCCTTCATCACGCAATTCCTCTCGCAGTACGGCCGCTGGAACTCACCGAAGTATCTCTTCGGAGAGAGCTACGGTACGCCGCGCTCCGCCGTGGTCATCAACGATCTCGAAACCAACCGGGGCATCGACTTCAACGGCGTCATCCTTCTTTCGCAGGTGCTCAACCTCAATCTGATGGCCGATTTCCCGCAGGCGAATCCGGGCATCGAGCTGCCCTATGAGATCGAGCTGCCGACCATGGCGGCTACCGCCTGGTACCACCACAGGCTCGGCTCGCAGCCGGCCGATCTCGACAGCTTCCTCAAGCAAGTCGAGCAGTTTGCGATGGGGGACTACGCCGACGCACTCGCGCAGGGAGCCGCCCTCCCCGAGGACCAGTTCAACGCCATCGCCGCGAAGCTCCACGACTACACCGGGCTCCCCCTCGCCTACATCAAGAAGGCGAACCTGCGCATCAGCGGCCCGCAGTTCTCGCACGAGCTGTTGACCGATTCCGATCAGACCGCCGGCCGCCTCGACACGCGCTTCTCCGGTCCGGTCATGGACCCGCTGGGCGAGGACGCAGAATACGACCCGCAGGCTGCGGGCATTGGCTCCGCGTATGTTTCGGCATTCAACGACTATGCGCACCGCGCACTGCACTACACCACTGACCAGGCTTATCACCCCGAGATCGATCTCTGGTGGAAGTGGGAGTTCAAGCATCAGCCGCCGGGAGCGCCTCGAGCGTTGCCGGGCGCCGTCAACGTGATGCCGGACCTCGCCACTGCCATGAAGTACGACCCCAACCTCAAGATCTGCCTGAACGGCGGCTACTTCGACCTGGCGACGCCTTTCTTCCAGGGCATGTACGAGATGCAGCATCTGCAGATCCCCGCGAACCTGCAATCCAACATCGAGTATCACTACTACCGGTCGGGTCACATGGTCTACGCCAACGAGGCCTCGTTGCAACAGATCCACGACAACGTGGCGGCCTTCATCCGCAAGAACGCGAGCCAGGGAGGGGAATGATCATGAGCGACCTGATACGCAGCAGGCTCATCATGAAGGGCATTTCCGCGGTTGCTGCCGCTTTCCTTTTCGCGCTGGTGCAGGGTTGCGCCACGCAACCCCCGCAGAATCAGCCGTCGTCCGCTGACCGTGCCTCGCCGGACGCGACTTCGGCCAGCTCCGGAGAGTTCGATCAGACATCTTCGGATCATGCGCCGGGAGCCAATAAGGCCCATCGGCACCACAAGGGCAATCCGTACTTCAGCACCGCCACCAGCACGACCGAAGGCTCCGTGACCGTCGAGGGCAAAGCGATCCACTACCATGCGGTCGCAGGCCTGCTCATCGTGCATCCGCAGGGCTGGAACGACGCGGCGCCATACAAGCCGCGGAGCAAGTCGCCTGAAGCGTCGATGTTCTACGTGGCGTACTTCAAGGACGGTGAGAAGCCGGGCGATCGCCCTGTCACGTTTCTCTATAACGGCGGTCCGGGATCTTCGACGATGTGGCTGCACATGGGCGCCTTCGGCCCGCACCGGGTGGTGACCGCGGACCACACGTATACCGCGCCCGCTCCCTATCAGCTGGTCAACAATGACTACAGCCTCCTCGATGCGAGCGATCTGGTGTTCGTCGATGCGCCGGGCACGGGGTTCTCGCGGGTGACGCCCGGTGCCGAGAAGGACTTCTACGGCGCCGACCCTGACGTGCACGCCTTCTCTCAGTTCATCATGCAGTTCCTGTCGAAGTACAGCCGCTGGAATTCGCCGAAATATCTTTTCGGCGAGAGCTACGGCACGCCGCGCTCGGCGAACCTCATCAACGTGCTCGAGACCGAGGACGACACCGACTTCAACGGTGTCATCCTGCTCTCGCAGATCCTGAGCTACGACGAGTCGACCGGCATGGTCCGTTATGAGCCCGGTCTGGATCTGCCGTACGAGGTGGCGCTGCCCAGCTATGCCGCGACCGCGTGGTACCACCACAAGCTGCCGAATGCCCCCCAGCAGCTCGAGCCCTTCCTCAAGGAGGTGGAGCACTTCGCGCTGACCGACTATGCGCGGGCACTGCGCGCGGGTGCGAGCCTGAGCTCCGACCAGCGCGACGCCATTGCCGCGAAGCTGCACGACTACACCGGCCTGCCGGTGAGCTATATCGAGAAGGCCGACCTGCGCATCGACGGCGGCGAGTTCGAGCACGCCCTGCAGGGCGATGCCGACCTCACGACCGGACGCCTCGACTCCCGTTTCTCGGGGCCATCGCTCGATCCATTGAGCGAGCGCGCGGACTATGACCCGCAGTCCGCGGCGATCAGCTCCGCATATGTCTCGGCGTTCAACAATTACGTGCGCACGGATCTGCACTACGGCATGGAAATGCGCTACCGGCCGTCGATTCGCCTCTTTCAGACCTGGAGCTCGCGGCATCAGCCGCCCGGCGCGCCGACGCAGCTGCCCCAGGGTCTCAACGTGATGCCAGATCTCGCCAACGCGATGAAGTACGACCCCGATCTCAAAGTGATGCTGAACGGCGGTTACTTCGATCTCGCGACGCCCTTCTTCGAGGGCATATACGAGATGCGGCATCTGCCGATGCCGAGGAAGCTGCAGGCAAACATCGAATACCACTACTACGAGTCAGGCCACATGGTCTACGCCCACATCCCGGCGCTGAAGCAGCTGCACGACAATGTCGCGGCGTTCATCGAGAACACGGAGCAAAAGAAATGAAGCAAATGGTCCTGATAGTTGCGGCGCTGTCCCTTTCCGCCGCGGCACTTGCGGCACCGCCCAAGGCCACTCCGAAGAAGAATCCGCCGGCGGAGTCCGGAGCCGCTCCCGCGAGCGTCTTCACCCAGCGTGCAGTGAAGAGCACGGGGGCGGTGACCATCGAAGGCCATAAGATCGCCTACCAGGCGGTGGCCGGCACCATCGTCGTGCACCCCAAGGGGTGGGACGATGCCGCCAAGCCTCAGGGCCCGAAGGATGCGATCGGCACCGCGGACGGTCCGCCCGTAGCCTCGATGTTCTACGTCGCGTACTTCAAGCAGGGCGCCGACCCACGCACCCGCCCCGTGACCTTCCTCTACAACGGCGGTCCTGGCTCGTCGACCATCTGGCTGCACATGGGCGCCTTCGGCCCGGTGCGCGTGGTCACGAGTAATGACTCGCACACGCCTCCCGCACCCTATGGTGCGGTCGACAACACCTACAGCCTTCTGGATGCCTCGGACCTCGTCTTCATCGACGCGCCGGGTACGGGCTTCAGCCGCATCGAGGGCAAGGGCAAGGAGAAGGCGTTCTACGGCGTCGATCAGGACGTGTATGCGTTCGCCTCCTTCATCACGCAGTTCCTGTCGCAGTACGAGCGCTGGAACTCACCGAAGTACCTCTTCGGCGAGAGCTACGGCACGCCGCGCTCGGCGAACCTGATCAACCAGCTCGAGACCGACCGCGACATCGACTTCAACGGCGTCATCATGCTCTCCCAGATCCTCAACTTCGACCTGAACTCGGATGGGCCGGAGTCGAATCCCGGGGTCGATATTCCTTATGAGATCATGCTGCCGACCTTTGCGGCCACCGCCTGGTATCACCACAAGCTGCCCTCGCAGCCGGACGATCTCGACAGCTTCCTGAAGGAGGTCGAGCAGTTCGCCCTGGGCGATTACGCGCGGGCACTCGATCAGGGTGCGAACCTCCCCGACGACCAGCTCAACGCCATCGCCGCGAAGCTCCACGACTACACCGGGCTGCCGGTGGCCTACATCAAGAAGGCGAACCTGCGGATCAACGGGCCGCAGTTCGAGCACGAGCTGCTGAACGATTCGGACCTGACGACCGGCAGGCTCGATTCACGCTTCTCCGGCCCCGTCATGGACCCCCTGGGGGAGGAGGCGGAGTACGACCCGCAGGCGGCAGCGATCGGCTCAGCGTACGTCTCGGTATTCAACGACTATGTGCGCCGGACCCTTCGTTACACCACCGACGAGTCGTACAACCCGGAAATCGACGTCTCCAAATGGTGGGAGTTCAAGCATCAGCCGCCGGACGCACCCTTCCCGCTGCCGGTGTCGGTCAATGTGATGCCGGACCTCGCCTCCGCAATGAAGTATGACCCGAAGCTGAAGATCTGCCTGAACGGCGGCTACTTCGACCTGGCGACGCCCTTCTTCCAGGGAATTTACGAGATGCATCACCTGGCGATCCCGCAGAGCCTGCAGTCGAACATCGAGTATCACTACTACGAGTCGGGTCACATGGTCTATGCCCACGAGGCCTCGTTGAAGCAGCTCCATGACAACGTCGCGGCCTTTATCCGCAAGACCGACAATCAGGCAGGGGAATGATCATGAGCGATAAGACGCGCAACGCACTCGTCATGAAGAGCATCTCCGCAGCCGCGGCCGCTTGCCTCTTCGCGGTTGTCCAAGGTTGCGCCACCCAGCCGACACAGACGCAGAGTTCCAACGACTATGCGCCATCGGATTCCGCGTCAACCGACACCGCAATGACCGACTCCGAATCGGCCGACACCGGCTCGACCGACAACAAGGCCGGCGAGCACTCCAAGTGGGCAAAGGCTCACGACCACAAGAGCAACCCCTACTTCCGCACCGTCACCAGCACGAGCGAGAGCTCGGTGTCGGTCGAAGGCAACGCCATCCACTACCATGCGGTGGCAGGCCTTCTGATCGTGCATCCGAAGGGCTGGAACGATGCGGACGGCAAAGGCGGTGGCGACGATCCGTCGATGGGACCGTCGCATGGAGAGCAGGCGGAGAAAAAGACGCCTGAAGCGTCCATGTTCTACGTGGCGTACTTCAAGGACGGCGAGAAGCCGGGCGACCGGCCGATTACCTTTCTCTATAACGGCGGACCGGGGTCTTCGACCGTGTGGCTGCACATGGGCGCCTTCGGGCCGCGCCGGGTGGTCACCGCGGACCATACGCACACGCCGGCTGCCCCTTACCAGCTGGTGAACAACGACTACAGCCTGCTCGATGCCAGCGATCTCGTGTTCGTCGACGCGCCGGGTACGGGCTTCTCGCGCGTGAAGCCGGGTGCCGAGAAGGACTTCTTCGGGGCCGATCAGGACGTGCATGCCTTCTCCGAGTTCATCATGCAGTTCCTGTCGAAGTACGGCCGCTGGAACTCGCCGAAGTACCTCTTCGGCGAGAGCTACGGCACGCCGCGCTCGGCGAACCTGATCAACGTGCTCGAAACGCAGGACAGTACCGACTTCAATGGCGTGATCCTGCTGTCGCAGATCCTGAACTACGACAACTCGCCTGACATCGTGACCGTCAACCCCGGTGTCGATGTCGCCTACGAGCTCGCGCTCCCCACCTACGCCGCGACGGCGTGGTATCACCACAAGTTACCGAACGCGGGCCAGTCGCTCGACTCGCTGCTCAGCGAAGTCGAGCAGTTCGCCATCGGCGACTACGCGGCGGCCCTGCGCGCGGGCTCGACCCTGAGCCCGGAGCAGCGCGATGCGATCGCGGCGAAGTTGCATGACTACACCGGCCTGCCGGTGAGCTATATCAAGAAAGCCGATCTGCGCATCGACGGCGGCGAGTTCGCTCACAGCCTGCAGGGCGATGCGGACTTGACGACCGGCCGGCTCGACAGCCGCTTCTCGGGCCCGTCGTTGGACCCGTTGAGCCAGCGCGCGGACTACGACCCCCAGGCGGCGTCGATCGCCTCCGCTTACGTCTCCGCGTTCAACAATTACGTCCGCATGGATCTGCACTATGGGATGCGGATGACCTACAAGCCGGAGATTCCCCTCTTCCGGACCTGGAATTATCAGCACCAGGCCCCGGGCATCCCGTTTGCGCTGCCGCAGGCGCTCAACGTCATGCCGGACCTCGCCAATGCGATGAAGTATGACCCCGACCTCAAGATCATGCTGAACGGCGGCTACTTCGATCTCGCGACACCTTTCTATCAGGGCATGTACGAGATGGCGCACCTGCCGATGCCGAAGAAGCTGCAGGCGAACATCGAGTACCACTACTACGAGTCAGGTCACATGGTGTATGCGCACGTTCCGGCGCTGAAGCAGCTGCACGACAACGTCGCCGCCTTCATCGCGAACACGGAGCACCAGCAGGCCAGCCAGCAGCAGACCCCGCAATAGATCGCACCGCTCCGGCGGGGCTCGAAGCCCCGCCGGCCGCGGCTCACTCACTCGTAGCGGAGCGCGCTCACCGGGTGAATCCGGGCCAACCTCACCGTATTGCCGTACACGGTGCCCCAGGCGATGCCCAGCGCGACCAGGCCAGCGGCGAGGAAATACAGCGGGCTTAGGGCGATGCGGTGCGTGTATCCCTCGAGCCACTGGTGCAGGTAGTAGTAGGCTAACGGCCAGGCGAGGAGATTCGCGAGGAGCACCGGCACCGAGATCCGCCAGAGCATGAGCATCACGATGTCCGCGGTGCGCGCCCCGGAGACTTTGCGGATACCGATCTCCTTGGTGCGGCGCTCCGCCGTGAACACGGCGAGCCCAAAGAGCCCGAGACAGCCGATGAGAATGGCGATGAGCACGAAGACCCCGAATATGGCGCCCTCCTTCTGATCGGACCGGAAGAGGCTCTCGAAGGCATCGTTCAGCTGATACCGATCGATGGCAGTACCCGGCGCGAACGAGCGCCACGTGGCGTCGATGAAGGGAAGCACACTGGACAGTCGGCCGCCTCGAACGCGAACGGATAAGAACGTGGTCGTATCAGGGTCGACCGTATCGGCGAAATAGATGGTCGGTTGAATAGCGCCCTTGATGCCATCAAACATCGTGTCCTGCACCACGCCCACGATGGTCATGACGTGCACGCCGTTCAGCGTGAACGAGATCTTCTTACCGACCGCCTGTTGCGGCGAGAGCCCGAAGCCGCGCGCCACCGCGGCATTGATCAGAATGTTATGCACGTCGAGACCGGCCGCGAGATCCTCCCCGCGAGCGTCCGAAAGGAATCTTCCGGCGATGAGATGCATGTCATAGAGCGTGGTGAATTCCGGGGTCGTCGCGACGATGTGGGACGTGAAGCTCTGCGGTTGTCCTTGGATATGAATGGGTAGATTCGATGCGCTCTGCATGTTGAAGGGAACCACGTTCGAGAGGGAAACCGCGACGACGTCCGGATCGGCGCTCAAGGCCCTGGCGAGACTCACACGCCGGGGTACGGTCAGTTTCGACAGGCCTTGGACGACGACCACGCCGTCCCGGTGGAAGCCGAGGTCGTCGCTGCGCACGAAACTGATCTGCCTGAACATCACCGCGGCCGCAATGCCGAGGCCGATCGACACCGCGAACTGCGCGACCACCAGGGCCGAGCGCAATCGGCCGGTGCCGCCCGGACCCGCGGCGCCCGGTTTCAGGCCCGAAGCAGGCCGAAGGGATGAGAGCACGATTGCCGGATAGGAGCCGCTCGCCAGTCCGACCGCCATGGCACCCAGTACCAAGGCGGCCAGCAGTCCCCAATCGGCCGGATAGTGAAAGCGGATGGGCGCATCCAGGAATCGGTCATACGCCGGCAGCAGCACTTCGACCAGCGCCAGCGCCAGCGCCAGCGACACGAGCGCCGTCACGACCGCCTCTCCCAAGAGCTGCGTAATCAGTTGCAGGCGCTTCGCACCCCCGAGCTTGCGTACCGCAATCTCTCGCAAACGCAGCGTCGCACGCGCCGTAGTCAAGTTCGTGAAATTGAAGCACGCGACCAGGACGATCAGCAGGGCGACCGTTGCCAGACCGTAAACCGTAGTCCGGCTGCCGGGCGGCTTCATGCCGCCGTATTGATCGGTGGTCAGGTGTACGTCACGGAAGGGCGTCAGCCGAAATTGCAGTATCGCGCTGGCGGGCAGATGGATGCCAAATCTCCCGAGGTCGACCGCCCGATCCATGATCCGGCTCAAGCCGTCGATGATCGCCGCCGGATCGGTGCCCGCCGCGAGCTCGAGATAGCCGTAGTCGCCGTCGGTTCCGGTCCAGTCTCCGGTTTTCTCCGCGGCCGACATCGCGTCGGCGCGCGAGGTGTTCGGCACGAGCAGATCGGCAACCAGCTGCGTGTTGTGAGGCAGATCCCGCAGCACACCCGTCACCGTCAGGGAATAACGTCTCCCGAGACAAGCGTTGTCGGTCGCGTTGCAGGATTCATTCCGCTGCAGGCTCACTGTCAGGACCTTGCCGATGGGGTCGACATTGCCGAAATACTTGCGCGCGCTGCTCTGGGAAAGCACTACCGACTCTGGTTGCGCCAGGACATGCGCCGGATCGCCGCGCGCGAGGGGCAGGCGCAGCACCCGAAGGAAATCGGGGTCGACGACGCTGACCGTCTCCGGGAACTGGCGGTCACCCACGACGACCGTCATCTGCTCGGGTACCACATGAGTAGCGGCCTTGACCCCCGCGAGCTGTGCTCGAGCGGCGCTCACCGCGACGAAGGGCACCGAAGCAACTCGCATCGGCTCGCGGCCGGGAAAGCGGAATGTCAGCTCGAGCCGATAGAGATTCCCGGCATCCGGGACCCAGGCGTCGTACGAGAGCTGATCGCGCACATACAGGGTGATCAGGACCGCCGCCGCGAGTCCTATCGAGAGGCCGGCGATGTTGATGAAGCTGTAGAGCTTGTGGCGGGCGAAGCCGCGCACAGCGCCGAGGAGATAATGTTTAAGCACCGTAGATCCTAACTTACCGGCGGAATTGTGGGGCCGCGTGATTTCCGCTTACTCACTCGTAACGCAGCGCGTGTATGGGATTGGTGCGCGCCAGACGCAAAGTGATCGTGTACACGGTTGCCCAGGCGATCAACAGGGCGGCCGCGCCGGCGGCGAGGAAGTAAAGCGGATTGAGTGGCACTCGATAGGCGTAACCTTCGAGCCAGCGGTGCAAACAGAAATACGCCACAGGCCAGGCGATCAGGTTCGCTGCGAGCACCGGAAGCGAGATGCGCCAAAGCATCAACCTGAGGATCTCGCCCGTGCGCGCACCGGCGACCTTGCGTACTCCGATCTCCTTCGTACGTCGCTCGGCCGTGAAGGCAGCGAGGCCAAAGAGTCCGAGGCAGGCGATGAAGATCGCAATGACCACGAAGATGCCGAGCATCTCGGCCTCGCGATCGGCTGAGCGGAAGAAGTCATCGAATGTGTCGACCAGAAATGTCCTCTGGATGACGGAGCCCGGCTGGAACTTGCGCCACGTGGCGTCGATGAAGGCAAGGCTCTGTCGAATTCGATTCGAGCGTATCCTCACCGACATATCGGTCATGAAGCCGGCATCGGACGGATCGAAGATGAAGACCATGGGTTCGAGAGGATCCTGTACCCCCTTCAGATTGGCATCCGCAACGACGCCCACCACCTGGGAGGGGGCGGCGCCAATCCCGGTGATCGCTCTTCCGATGGCACCCGCGGGAGACAGCCCGAAGCGCCGCGCCGCCGACTCGTTGATGACCAGGTTTCCGACCCTGGCGAGCGTCGAGGCATCCTCGCCGCGATGCGCCGACAGGAGTCGGCCCGCGACCAGTCGCATGCCATACAGCGCGGGGAATTCGGGGCTCATGTTGAGCAATTCCGCATTGAACGCGGGCTTCCCCGGGATCTGAAGGGAGGCATAAAATCCGTAAAGGTCGAACGGGACGCCGGCCGAATACGCCACGCCCTCGATACCCGGGAAGCTCCTCAGCTCGTTGGCGAAACTCTCTCGCTGACTCGGCGTCAGCCTCGCCATGCCTCGAACCACGACGATGCCGTCGCGCCTGACGCCAAGATCGACGTGACGCACGAAGTCGATCTGCCTGAGCACCACGATCGCAGCAATCGCCAGGCCGATGGAGACGGCAAATTGCACGACCACGAGCGCCGAGCGCAGCCATCCGGAGCCGGACCCTGCGCCGCCGCCGGGCTTCAATGCCTCGGCCGGTCGCCAGGCGGAGATCACGAGCGCTGGATAGAGCCCGCTCAGGAGCGCGACGACCGCCGTGCCGGCGACCAGAGCCGTAAGCAGGCGCCAGTCCGCCAGATATCTGAGGGACATCGGCTCGTGCAGGAAGCGGCCGTAGGCCGGCAGCAGAACCTCGACGAGAGACAGCGCAATGACGAGCGAGGTGAAGGCGGTGAGCAGGGCCTCGCCGAGAAATTGCACCATGAGCTGCCGCCGCTTCGCGCCTTCGAGCTTGCGCACCCCGATCTCCCGCGCGCGCAGCGCCGCCCGCGCCGTGGCGAGGTTCATGAAATTGCAGCCCGCCACCAGCACGATCAAGAGCGCGATGGCCAACAGGCCATACACGACCGTCCAGCTGCCCGCGGGCGTCATGCCCCCGTACTGGTCGCTCGTCAGATGCACGTCCCTGAAGGGCGTCATGTAGTAGCGGTCGACTTCGCTGGCCCGCTTGTGCATGCCCCACTTGGTCAGGTCGACCGACCGATCGAGCAGCGGATCGACGGCGGCGGCCACGGTCTGCGGCCTTGCGCCGGGCAGCAGCTCGACATAACCGTAATCGCCGTTGTTCGCCATCCATGCACCCGCGGATTCCTTGTCCTTGGCGGACAGGGCATCGGCCCGCGACGTATTCGGCAGCACCACATCGGCCAGCAGCTGGGTATTGTGCGGAAGGTCCCGCAGCACTCCGGTCACCGTGAGCGGGTAGCTCGCGTCCAGGCAAGCCGCGTCATTCGCCTCGCACGACTTGTTGTGGTCCAGATTGACCGTCACCGTTTTTCCGATCGGGTCGGACGAGCCGAAGAGCTTTTGCGCCACCTTTTGGGAAAGGACGATCGATTCCGGTTGTGCGAGGGCGCGTGCCGGGTCGCCTTCGATGAGGGGCAGACGGATGACCTGGAAGAAATCCGGATCGACGACCGTCACGGTCTCGTGGAAGGACCGGTTTTCGGAGTGCACGGTCATCAGCTCGAGAGCCATGTGCGTGACGGCCTTGACGCCCGCAACTTCCTCGCCGACCGCGCGCAGCACCGGGAATGGGCACTGCGCCGAGCGCGGAATACCCTGACCCTCCGTCCGCGGACCCCGCTCGAGCCGGTAAAGATGCTCGGTTCCCGGAATCCACGTGTCGTACGAGAGCTGGTCGCGCACGTAGAGCAGGATCAGGATCGCCGCCAGCAGTCCTACCGAAAGTCCGGCGATGTTGATGAAGCTGTACAGCTTGTGGCGGGTGAATCCGCGCAGCGCCACGAGCAGATAGTGCCGAAGCATTGGGGATCGACTCCTCTATTCCCAGCGCAGCGCGTGCACCGGATGGGTGCGCGCCAGGCGTAAAGTAATTGCGAATACCGTTGCCCAGGCGAGCAACAGCGCACCTGCACCGCTCGCCAGAAAATACAGCGGATTGAGGGCGACCCGATACGCGTAGCCCTCGAGCCACCGGTGCAGATAGTAGTAAGCCACGGGCCACGCAATGACGTTGGCCGCGAGCACCGGAATCGAAATGCGCCACAGCATCAGGCGGACGATCTGGCCGGTGCGTGCCCCTGCAACCTTGCGCACGCCGATCTCCTTGGTGCGCCGTTCGGCCGTGAATACCGCGAGGCCGAAGAGGCCGAGACACGCGATGGAGATGGCAACCGTGACGAAGAAGGCGAGCAAGGTGCCGTCCCGATCCGCAGGGCGGAAGAAGTCATCGAATGTCTGGGTGACAAAATGCCGCTGAATCACCACGCCGGGCTGCAACCGCCGCCACGTCCGATCGATGGAGGCCAGCGCCTGCGCAACTCTGCCGGTGCGGATGCGCACCGACAGATCCGTCATCTTGCCCGCATCCGAAGGGTCGAACCAGAAGATCATCGGCTCCAGGGCATCCTGTACCCCCTGCAGATTCGCGTCGCTCAGCACACCCACCACGGTCGCGCGATCGCCCAGCCCCGACAGCCGCACTCCCACCGTCTGCGCCGGCGACAGCCCGAGCCGCCGCGCCGCCGTGGCATTGATCAGCACATCCCGCACATCCACGAGGCTCGAGGTATCAGCGGCGCGATCCGCGGACAGAAGCCGCCCCGCAAGCAGCCGCATGCCGTATAGCGCCGGGAACTCGGGGCTGATGTTGACGACCTCGGCCTGCAATGGTGGCCGCCCCGGAATCGAAAACCTGGTGAAGAATCCGTGGAGCTCGAAGGGCGAGCCAAGGGAATAGGCTACGTCCTCGATCCCGGCATTCGCCCTGAGCGCGTTGGCGAGGCTCTCGCGCTGACTTCGCGTAAGCCTCTCGATGCCTTGAACGACGACGACTCCGTCGCGCCGGATACCGAGATCGGCATGTCTCGCGAAGTCGATCTGCCTGAGCACGACCACGGCGGCAATCGCAAGGCCGATCGAGATGCCGAATTGTGCGACCACGAGCACTGAGCGCAGTAATCCCGACCCTGAGCTCAGGCTCGCCCCGGGCCTGAGAGCGTCCGCGGGCCGTAGGGCCGAGATCACCAGCGCCGGATAGAAGCCGCTCAGCAGACCGATGATGACCGCGCCCGCGACCAGGTCAGCGAGCAATCGCCAATCGCGGTAGTGCAGCGAGATGGGCACCCCCAAAAGCCGGCCGAAAGCGGGCAACAATACCTCCACGAGCGACAGCGCGATGGCCAGCGACACGAGCGCAGTGATCACCGCCTCGCCAAGGAATTGCGCGACGACCTGCCGGCGCCCTGCCCCCGCGACCTTGCGAACCGCGATCTCGCGCGCGCGCAGCGTTGCGCGCGCAGTCGCGAGATTCATGAAATTGCAGCATGCGACCAACACTATCAGCAGCGCGATGATGGAGAGCCCATAGACGACGGCCCAGCTGCCGGGCGGCCGCATGCCCAGAAATTGGTCGCTCGTCAGATGAACATCCGTGAACGGGGTGAGGGAATATCTCTCGCTGTGGCTCACCGGCGCGGTCAGTCCGAACTTGTGGTAGTCGAAGGAGCGATCGAGGATCGGACCGAGGGCCGCGGTCACGGCCTGCGGGTTGGCCTTCGGGAGCAGCTCGAGGTAGCCGTAGTCCCCATCGTTCGCCATCCAATCGGATGCCTTGTCCTGCGGGGACAGGCCATCGGCTCGCGACGTGTTGGGTATTACCACGTCGGCGATCAGCTGGGTGTTGTGCGGGAGGTCCCGGAGCACGCCGGTGACCGTCAGTGGATAGCTGGCATCCAGGCAGCCAGTGTCATCCGCTGCACAGGAGCCGTTCTGATCAAGGCTCACCGTCACGTCGCGGCCGACCGGATCAGCGGCACCGAAGAGCTTGCGAGCCACGGTCTGGGACAGCACGATCGATTCAGGCTGGCTCAGGACATGCGCCGGGTCTCCCGCCGTGAGGGGCAGGCGGATGATCCGGAAAAAGGCGGGATCCACGACGGTCACGGTCTCATGGAACGCCCGGGCGCCCGCGCGCACGGTCATCTGTTCCGGCACCACATGCGTGAATGCCTTCACCCCCGGGGCCTGCAGCCCCGCGGCCTCGACGACGGAGAAGGGGGCCTGAGCCATCCGCAGCAGCCCGTGGCCGGGGAACGGTGCGGCTCTCTCCAACCGATATAGATGAGAGGTTCCGGGAATCCAGGTGTCGTAGGAGAGTTGATCGCGTACGTACAGCGTGATCAGGATCGCTGCGGCGAGAGCGACCGAGAATCCGGCGATGTTGATGAAGCTGTAGAGCTTGTGCCGCAGAAGACCCCGCGCTGCAGTCACCAGATAATGTCGTAGCACCGCCGGAGCCTTATTTGTCAGCCAGGAACTGTGTGCGCTCGCGTGCCGGCTCCCGCCAGCCGCCTCCGAGCGCGACGTAGAGATGCACCGTCGCCTGCAGGCGCGCGAGCCTGGCTTGGGCGAGCGCATCTTTGGCCGCGAAGAGAGTCTGCTGCGCCTGGAGGACGTTGATGAGGTCGGCCACGCCCTGGCGATACTGCAGCTGTGAGATCTGAAACGCCTCGCGAGCCGCGTCGACCTCGTGCCGAAGGTGTTGCTCTTCCCGGGCGTAATTCCGCACCTGCCCAAGCGCGCTCTCGACGTCCGCATAGGCGTGCAGCACGGCACTCTGGTAACTCGCGACGAGCTCCTGTTGCGTAGCGTAGGCGAGCCGCTTCTGGCCGATCAGCTTGCCGCCGTCGAATATCGTCTGCACGAGCTGCGCGCCGGCCTCCCAGAGGAAGCTCGGCCCGTGAAGGAGCGCATTGGTCGCGGCACTGCTGAAACCGGCACTGCCGCTCAGTGCGAACTGCGGCAGGAACGCGGCTCGCGCGGCCTGCAGGTTGGCATGCGCGGCTGCGAGATTCGCCTCCGCTTCAGCCACGTCCGGCCTGCGCAGCAGGAGCTGCGAAGGCAGGCCCGGCGCCACCTCCGGGAGCTGAACTGCGGCATTGCTCTGCGCCTCTACGGTGAAGCCCTCCGGCGGCTGCCCCAAGAGGACGGCAAGCGCGATTTGCGCCTCCAGCGCCTGCTCCTCGAGGACCGGAAGCTCTCCCTGCACGGACTCGAGCTGCGCCTGCTCCTGGGCCAGGTCGAGATGCGAGGCCGTGCCGGCCCGGACTTTGAGGTTGACGATCCGCAGGATTCCGTCGATGGCGACGATGTCCTCGTTGGCAATGGCGATCTGCTCGCGCAGGGCGAGAATTTCGAAATAGGTGTCGGCGACGGTCGCCGTGGTCGTAAGGGCGACCGCCCGCTGCGCGAAGCGCGAAGACTTCAGCGCCTCCTCCGCCGAGCGCAGGTTATCGCGCGACAGCCCCCAGACATCCAGGCCGTAGCTCGCCTGCGCATTCAGGCCGAAGGAATTGCGGGTGGTGGACTCCTGTTGTCCGTTGCTCGACAGCGCCGCCCGCCCCACCCCGCTGCGGTCCGCCTGCGCCTGAGCATCGAGCGCCGGAAAGAGCACCGACCGCTGGATGGTCACCTCCGCCCTCGCCTCCTGCAGGCGCGCGGCCGCGCCCGCGAGATCGCGGTTGTTGGCCTGCGCGAGGCCGATGAGCCGCGAGAGCTCGGGACTATCGAACCCCTGCCACCAGCCGCTCCGCGGCCATACCGGCCCCTGGGCCGCAACGGGCCCGACGAAAGTCTTCGGGACTAGCGACGGCGCCAGAGCTTGCGGCGGCCGGGTCGCACAAGCCGTCAGACAGGTTGCAACACACGCGAAAACACCCGCCGAAACAGACGCCAACGGAAGCCGCCGTTGCGGGTCGCGCATTCCGTACCCCTTTCTCTCACTCATACCGCAACGCCCGCACGGGATTGCTACGGGCGAGGAGCAAAGTGTTCCCATACACCGTTGCCCAAGCGGTCAACAGGGCGCCGCCGCCGGCGACCAGGAAGTACAGCGGGTCGAGAGTTATCCGATAAGCATAGCCCTCCAGCCAGCGGTGCAGGTAATAGTAGGCGATCGGCCAGGCAATGACGTTCGCTGCCAGAACGGGCACGGAGATCCGCCACAGCATCAATCTGACGATGTCCGTAGTGCGGGCACCGGAAACTTTGCGGATACCGATCTCCTTGGTGCGCCGCTCCGCCGTGAACACCGCCAGACCGAAGAGCCCGAGACAACCGATGAAAATGGCGATGGCCACGAAGGCGGCGAACATCGCGCCCTGCTTCTCGACCGCGGCGAATTGCTCGTTGTAGGAATCGCTCAGGAAATAGCGCTGCAGGGCGACCGAGGGGGCCAGCGAACGCCACACCCGGTCGATGAACGCAAGCGCCTGTGGAAGCTCCCCGGCGCGCACCCGCACTGAGAGAAACTCGGCCCCCCGATCCGCCGGCAAGAACAGGGTCGGCTGGGGCGGCTCGCGCACACCGTTGATCATCGCGTCATCGAGCACACCCAGTACTCTGAAGCGGGCGGACTGCGAGTGAGTGGACTGCGAGGCTTCCGAGCCTCGCACCGAGAGGACCTGGTCGACCGCTGCTTCGGGCGAGTAACCCAGCCGTCGCGCCGCCGTCGCGCTGATCAGGACGTTGATCGGCTGCGATGCACTGAATGCCGCCTGATCTGCCTCGTGCTCAGGCAGCCATCGCCCGGCAATCAGGCGCATTCCGTAGAGCGATGCGAAGCTCGGACCCGCGTGAATGAGGCGCGTACCGACCCCCTGAGTCGTCCGCTCGGACCAGAGCACCACGGCTTGGGTAAAGAAGCGATCGAACGGCACGACATCCGACAGGGCCGTTGCCTGGATCCCGGGTCCCGACCTCACCAGGCGCGCCAGGCGTTCCCGTCCTTCGGGAGACACATTCGCGAGATTCTTGAGGACGACGACATCATCGCGAACGAAACCCGGATCGAGGCCGCGCGCGTAGCTGATCTGTCGAAAGACGACGATGGCGGCTATACCTAAGGCAATCGAAACGGCGAACTGTCCGATCACCAGCGCCGATCGCAGCAGCCCCGAGCCCGTATGCGCGCCGCTGCGCGATTTCAGGCTCGCTGCGGGTCGAAACCCCGAGAGCACGAGTGCCGGATAAATACCGCTCAGCAGACCAATCATGACCGCTCCGCCGGCCATGGCCAGGAGCAGGGGGAGATCGCCAGGGTAGTGCAAGCGGATAGGCGCGCCGAGGAAGCCATCGTAGGCGGGCAGCAGGGTCTCGACCAGCGAGAGTGCGCAGGCAAAGGCGACCAGTGCGGTAAAGGTCGCCTCGCTGAGAACCTGCATTGCGATCTGTCCGCGCCTCGCGCCCGCAACTTTGCGCAGCCCGATCTCCTGCGCCCGGAGCGTCGCCCGCGCGGTGGCGAGATTCATGAAGTTGCTGCCGGCAGCGAGCACGATGAGGAGCGCGATGACGGCAAACCCGTACACCGTCTCGCGGCTCCCTCCCGGCCTCATGCCGCCAAACTGCTCTCCATCGATGCTGAGGTGAGCATCCCGGAAGGCAACCAGACGATAGCGCTGGAGCCGGCTGCCGCGGCTGTCGGTTCCGGCTCCCTTGGGATCGATGGCGCTGTCCAATATGGGCTTCAGCGCACTGAGAACGCTGGCAGGCCGCGCCCCCGGCTCCAGCTGCACGTAGCCATAGTCGCCGAGCGTCCCCTCCCACATCCCCTCCTTCTCGGACGGCTTCAATTCATCGGCCAGGGAAACGTTCGGAACGAGAAAGTCCGCTTGCAGCTGGGTATTGTGCGGCAAGTCTCGCAACACGCCGGTGACGGTCAGGGTGTGCGTGGCACCGTAACAGGTCCTATCGTGCGGCTTGCACAGGTCGATGAGCATGCCGCTCACCCGCAAGCTCTTGCCGAGCGGATCGGTGTTGCCAAAGTACCTGTGTGCCATGCTCGCGGAAAGCACGACCGATTCCGGTTGCGACAGCGCGCGCGCCCGATCGCCCTCCACGAGGGGGAGCTCGAGGACCTGAAAGAAGTTCGGATCGACGAACGTGACTTTCTGATTCGCCTCGAGGCTGTCGCTCATGACGGTCATCTGCTCAGGGACCACGTGCAGAACCGCCTTGACCTGCGGAATCTTCTCGCCAGCCGCCGTGAGCACCGGAAATGGGCACTGACCCGTGGCCAGCGGGGTCGCCCCGGGGGGATGAAACGTCACCGCCAACCGGTAGAGATTCTGCGTTCCGGGTATCCAGGCATCGTAGGAGAGCTGATCTCTCACGAAAAGCAGAATGAGGATGGCGCACGCGAGCGCCACCGAGAGCCCCACGATGTTGATGAAGCTGTAGAGTTTGTGGCGGATGATGCTCCGCGTGGCCATTTTGAGGTAGTGCCGCAGCATGTGGGCTCTACTCGTAGCGCAGCGCGTGTATCGGGCTGGCCCGCGCCACGCGCAGCGTGCTCGCATATACGGTCGCCCAGGCGATCACCAGGGCCACCGCGCCGGCCGCCAGGAAGTACAGCGGGCTCAGGGAGAGCCGGTAGGCATACCCATCCAGCCAGCGATGCAAATAGAGATAGGTCACGGGCCACGCGATCAGATTTGCCAGCAGCACGGGGACCGAGATCCGCCAGAGCATCAGCCTCACGATGTCGCCGGTCCGGGCGCCGGAGATCTTGCGGATGCCGACCTCTTTGGTGCGGCGCTCGGCCGTGAACACGGCGAGACCGAAAAGGCCGAGGCAGCCGATGAAAACGGCAATGGTCACGAAGATGCCGAACATCGTGCCCTGTCTCGCGTCGGACTGGAACAGCTCGTCGAAGGCATCCGTCAGAAAGTAACGATTCGCAGCTACATCGGGCGCGAACGACCGCCACGTGCCATCGATGAACGCAAGCGCGCCGGCGAGCCGGCCACGGTGCACTTTGACCGACAGGAAAAGATAGCGATCGGATGCGAGAGTGTCTCCCGCGGGATCGACCAGATACATGGCCGGCGAGACGGGAGTGCGCAGCCCGGCCATGAGCGCATCGCCGAGGACACCCACCACTCTGAACTGCATCTTGGTCGGCGGCAGACGCAGCAGTTTCCCGAGCGCCTCCCCGGGCGTAGAGCCCAGCCGGCGTGCTGTCTGCGCGTTGACCAGGACGTTGCGAATGCCGGAGGCGCCCGAGATATCCTGGCTACGCGCGTCCGACAGCAGGCGGCCCGCGAGCAGCCGCAAGCCATAGACCGCCGGGAATTCGGGAGTCATGTTGATGATCTGGCTCGTGAACCGTTGCATCCCGTTTTCCGATACCGTCATGTCGGAGGGAACCGGCCAAAGAGCGAACGGAACGCCATTCGAGAGCGCTGCTCCCGCGATCCCTGGGCCCGACCTGAGGATGCGAGCCAACGCTTCGCGTCGCGCGGGAGGCAGCTGCGTGATGCTCGGAATCACAACCGTACCGTAGCGATCGAAACCCAGGTCGAGGGAGCGCGCAAACTCGATCTGACTGAATACCACGATGGCGGCGATACCGAGTCCGATCGAAAGCGCGAATTGCCCCGTGACCAACGCCGA
>Ga0134125_10000669_pt1 | contig 44934 bp, 40 predicted proteins | sample KB31751_FD_96464 | JGI IMG/M metagenome (GOLD analysis project Ga0134125, IMG submission 96464) | Terrestrial soil microbial communities with excess Nitrogen fertilizer from Kellogg Biological Station, Michigan, USA - KB3-175-1 | ecosystem: Environmental > Terrestrial > Soil > Unclassified ...
CGGCATACGCCGTGCTCGTGTTGTCCGGCATCACGCGCGAGCAACTGGATGCACTCATCCGCGCGTACCGTCGCCACTTCTCACACATCCTCGTCATCCCAGCATTCTCGGGCTTTTCTTGTCTGTGGGTGACCCCCAAGAATTTAGGCGGAATGTTGGGGCTGGAGGTTTGCCAACAGGTTTTTTCACCCAGCCGCCAGTTCATTAAACGTGCGATCGATCTGGTGATCACGATTGCCGTCGGCGTTCTCGCTGCTCCCCTTCTTCTCCTGGTGGCGATCGCGATCAAGCTGGACAGCCCGGGACCGATCATCTACGGACAGCGGCGCATCGGCCGCGGCGGCCGCGAATTCAAAGCCTGGAAGTTCCGTTCGATGGTGGAGAACGCGGACGAGATCCTTCGCATGTATCTGGACGAAAATCCCGAATTGCAGGCGGAATGGGATGCCACGCACAAGCTGAAAAACGATCCGCGGGTCACGAAGCTCGGCCGATTTCTTCGCCGCACAAGCCTGGATGAGCTGCCGCAGTTGTGGAATGTGCTCATCGGAAAAATGAGCCTGGTGGGGCCGCGACCGATCGTGCGCGATGAGATTCGCCACTACGGGATGGAATTCGAAACCTACACGTATGTGCAAAGCGGCCTCACGGGCCTTTGGCAGGTTTCAGGCCGCAGCGAAACGAGCTACGAGCAGCGCGTCGATTTCGACCGGTTCTACGTACAGAACTGGTCCATCTGGCTCGACTTGTGTATTCTGTTCCGCACCATCGGAACGGTATTGTCGCGCGCCGGCGCTTTCTGAGGACGGGGGATGAACCCTGATGGCCTGATCGTTGAGCATTTGCCGGGCGCGGGTGTGGCGGAAATTGTCAGGCCGCGTTTTCTGCCCGTCATTGTCGTCAGGAACACGGTTGCGCTTTATGGCGTTCAGGCCGGGCGGAAGTTGATCCCGCTGGCTTCGCTTCCGTATCTTGCGCGCGTACTTGGGCCGCGGGGGTGGGGCGAACTCGCTTTCGTCACCGCTATGGCCGAGTTGATTGTCATCGTCATCGAATTCGGATTCACTCTCTCGGCGACGCGGTCGATCGCGCGGTATCGCGACGAACCCAAAGGGTGCGGGCGCGTTGTCGCCGGCGTCCTCGCGGCGCAGGCGCTGCTTGCCGGGATCGCAGTAACCGCCGCAGTCGTGGCTGCGCGGTTTATCCCTCTTTTCAGGCATCGGCCGTCGCTGCTTGGGGCGGGGTTGGTATACGCCATCGCCCAGGGATTCAATCCGATTTGGTACTTCCAGGGGCTGGAGCGGCTTCAACTGGCTGCCGCCCTCGAAATAGGCGCCAAAACGGCGGCGCTCGGAGCGCTTTTTCTGTTCGTCCACCGACCGGCAGACGTATGGCGCGCGCTATTGATTCAGACGCTGAATCCGGTAGTCGCCATTCTCGCCGGTATCGTTCTCATGGCTCAGACGAGCGTGGTGTGCCGCCCCGACTGGACATTGGTCCGTGAGGCCGTGCGCGATGGGTGGCGCATGTTCACGTATCGCGGCGCGGAAAGTTTGTATGGTGTCGGGAATTCATTCCTGCTGGGGTTGTATACCGGGCCGGTGCTGGTTGGGCTCTTCAGCGCATCGGAGAAGATCGGCAGGGCTACCGCGGGCCTCGTGAATCCCATTCGCGAATCCCTTTTTCCGCGCATCAGCAATCTTGCGTGCCGGGATGGCCGTGAGGCGTGCCGGCTGGCTCGCATCGGCACTCATCTCATGGTTGGCGCGGGAGCGGTGCTTTCGGCGGCCCTGTTTTTCTTTGCGCACGTGCTCATTCTTTTGCTGATGGGCCGCTCGTTCGAACCGGCTGTGACAGTGCTGCGAATTCTGTCGCCGCTGCCGCTGTTGTTGTCGATCACCTTTTCGTCAGGGCAGCTTTGGTTGATACCGCATGGCCGCGACAAAGTGGTGAGTCGAGTCGTGCTGTGCGCGGCGATGCTGAATTTCGGGCTGTCGTTCTGGCTGGGTCGCCAATGGGCGCAGAATGGCATGGCCGCAACCGTGGTGATTTCCGAGTCGGCGGTTGCGGTGAGCATGCTGTGGAGTTCATTCCGCCATCTGGACCGGGGAAACGCGTGCCGGGCGGCCGCGTAAGGCCTCAATCCGCGATGGAAAGTCCCCAACCAGTTGAGTCCACCGTGAATACGCCGCCACGAAGGACGCACGTCCTGACGATCGCACTCGAGGACTATTTCCACGGCGCGGCGTTCCGCGGACTGATCCATCCGCGCTCCTGGGGACGCTTCGAAACGCGCTTCGAGAAAAGCGCCATGGCCGCGCTCGAACTGCTGGATCGATCCGGATCGCACGCAACTTTTTTCGCCGGCGAGTGGATCGCCCGGCAGCGGCCAGCGGTGCTGGAAAAGATTCTCCGCCAGGGTCACGAGATTGCTCTCTCGGGCAGCGGAGCAAGCTTCCGGTTCCTGCGACCGGCGGAGTTGCGCAACCGTGTGCGGCTTGGCAAAGCGTCGCTTGAGCAGGCGTGCGGTCACAGCGTTCTCGGATACCGGCACTCTGACGTTTTTCTGCGCCCGCGGGATCTGTGGGCGTTTGAGGTGCTCGCTGAGGAAGGATTTCTTTACGACTCCAGTTTGAGCCCGGCGGCGTGGACATTCCGCGGTCAACCGTGGCGCCGATTCGTTCACAAACAACAGATCGGGGCCCGGCAGTTCTGGGAATTCCCGCTCTCCTCGCAGAGCGTAGCGGGCACAATGATCCCGTTTGCCGGAGGAAATTACTTCCGTCAATATCCGGAACGCTTTGTTCGCTGGTCGATTCGCAAATGGGATGACATGCGGCGCGATCCGCTGATTCTCTATTTCCGGCTCTGGGACCTTGACCTCGAACAGCCGCACATTGAGACGGGTTCGTTCGTTCGGGAGTTGCGCCATTACCGGAATGGTCCTCGAATGGTGCGGATGATCCGGGAGCTGTTCGACTGTTACCGCTTCAACAGCATCGCGGGGATGTTGGGCATCGCACAGGCCCCTGTCAGCGTAAATCCGGCGCTCGCGCCGGTACCGGTAGTGAACGTCAATTCACGGAATTCCGGTATCGTCCGTCGGCCGGTGAGCGTGATCATCCCCTGCTTTAACGAAGAGGCCACGATTCCCTACCTGTCGCGCGCGCTCGAAGAATTGCGTGTCGAGCTCGCGCCGCGATATGACGTGCAGTTCATTCTCGTGGACGACGGCAGCAGCGACAACACCTGGGTGCGGCTGAACGAGTACTTCGGTTCGCACCGCGATGACAAGCAGGACGATCGGAATGACGCTCTGCTGATCCGGCAGCAGGTAAACGGCGGTGTGGCGTCGGCGATTGCGACAGGTCTGCAATACGCGCGCGAGATCGCCTGTTCGATGGATTGCGACTGCAGCTACGATCCACGCGAACTCGGGCCGATGCTCGACCTTCTGACGGACGGTGTCGATCTGGTAACGGCATCGCCCTACCACCCGGAAGGGCACGTAGCAAACGTTCCTTCATGGCGAGTCGGCCTTTCGCGCGGCGCCTCGCTTCTGTATCGGATCGTCACCGGCAGAAAGCTCCACACTTTTACGTCGTGCCTGCGTGTTTATCGCCGGTCCTCCGCTGTCACCACGCCTCTCCAACACGGCGGATTTCTGGGTGTGGCGGAGCTTGCCGGCCGGTTCGCGGTCGACGGCCGCCGCATCGTGGAGCATCCGGCCACGCTCGAACTGCGCCTCTTCGGCCAGTCGAAGATGAAGGTCGTCCGCACGATCGGGGGACATCTGCGATTGATGGCTGCGCTCGCTCGCGCTCGATTCAGCCACAAACCGGCGGCGCCCCCGGTGGATAGTCAGGCGCCGCAACAATCCGTGCCTGTGCCTGCAGGCGTCACGACTTCCGCACTCAACTCAACCGGACTCAACTCATCAGGACTCAACACATGACAAAAACCGCAGCCGCAGATCGTGCAGGAACCGCCGTAGCTTTGGAGCCAATCGTCTTACCTTCCGACCAGGACGCAACGGGCCGGACACTTGGCGAGAGAGAGATCGAGCTTGTCAGTGAGGCGATTCGCACCGGGACTTTGACGAGCACAAAAGGGAACTTCGTCAAGCGTCTCGAAAAAGCATTCGCGGAAAAGCTGGGCGTGCCATACGCATTCGCGTGCGCGTCCGGAACGGCGGCGATCCATGCGGCGATTTCGGCGATCGATCCGGAGCCGGGCGATGAAATCATCACGACGCCCATCACCGATATGGGGGCGCTCACGCCCATTCTTTATCAGACGGCAATACCGGTGTTCGCGGATGTCGACCCGAATACGTTGAACGTCACGGCCGGAACAATCGAGCCGATGATCAGCGGCCGCACGCGCGCCATCGTCGTCACGCATCTGTTTGGCAACCCCTGTGAAATGGGCCCGATTCTCGAACTGGCCGCGAAACACAACCTGCCGGTGATCGAGGACAGCGCACAGGCGTTTCAGGCGGAATGGGATGAGCGGCCGTCGGGCGCCATGGGCACGATCGGCTGCTTCAGCCTGCAACAGGGAAAGCACATGACCTGCGGGGAGGGCGGAATCGTCACCACCCGCGATGAAGCGCTTGCGCGCCGGATGTTTCTGTTCGTGAACAAGTGCTGGGGTTACGGCGATGCTGCGCCCGACCATTACTACATCGCGCTGAATTCGCGCCTGACGGAGCTGCAGGGCGCGGTCGCGCTCAGCCAGCTCGAAAAACTCGATGCATGCGTGGCAAATCGGCGGCAAACCGCGGCCGAACTAACGCGCAGGATCAAAGGCGTCCGCGGTATTCGTCCGTTTTACGAATCTCCACGCGCGCGCAATGTCTATTGGAAATACTGCCTGATCGTCGACAGCAATGTTGTGCCCGACGGCGCGGTCGGCCTCGCGGCGCGGCTGAAGGCGCGCGGAATCAGTTCCGCGCCGCGCTACATCCAGAAGCCGGCGTTTCAATGCGAGATCTTTCGCGAGCGGCGCACGTTCGGGAAGAGCCAGTTCCCGTTCAATCTGGCGAGACCGGAAGCGATCGATTATGACCCGAGCCGCTACCCCGGCACGTTCACCGGCCTCGAGCACACGCTCGTGCTTCCGTGGAACGAAAATTACTCGGCCGAGCACGTCGACTACATCGCGACTTCGCTGGAGGAGGTCATGAACGAGTTATGAACAAACAGAACATACGGAGCAACTCCGGAGGCAACTCGAAGGGCGCCGCGCGCCGCACCCATCCGCGCGGCAACTCGCTGCGGTTCGGCCTGGTTGGCGCGGGCAGGATCGCCCAGGCATACATGCAGGCACTACGCGAAACGCCGAACGCCACCCTCGCCGCAGTCACTGACATCGATACAGAAGCCGCGCGCGCAGTCGCGAGTCAGACCGGTTGCCAGGAGTTCTTGTCTTGCCGGGAGATGGCGGATTCGGGCGCGGTTGACGCTGTAATCGTTTCCACGCCGCCCGTCACCCACGGAGCCATTTCGATCGATTTCCTCGAACGCGGCATCCCGGTGCTTTGCGAGAAGCCCGTCAGTACCGGCCTCGAGATGGCCCTTCAGATTCGCCAAACCGCGCGTGAGCACAATGTGCTGTTCACGATGGGTTCGAAATTCCGCTATGTGCACGACGTGGTGAAGGCCCGGGAGATCGTCAATTCCGGAATACTAGGCGATGTCGTTTTGTTCGAGAACACGTTCATGTCATACGTGGACATGAGCAAGCGATGGAACTCCGACCGGCGCGTGAGCGGCGGCGGTGTCTTTATCGATAACGGCACGCACTCGGTCGACATCATGCGTTATTTCATCGGGCCGCTGGATGCGATCCACGCAGTCGAGGGGCCAGAGATACAGGGTCTTTCCGTGGAAGAGACCGTGCACGTCACCGCGCGTTCCCGGGGCGGTGCAGTGGGGCGCATGGACCTTTCGTGGAGCATCAACAAGCAATGCGACGACTACATCTCGATCTACGGATCTGAGGGTACGCTGCGCGTCGGGTGGAAGGGATCGTTCTATCGCCAGCAGGGCTGCGCCGAGTGGGTGCAGTTCGGCCACGGCTACGACAAGACCCAGGCTTTCCGGGAACAGATTGCGAACTTTTCGGCGGCCATTCAGGGGCTGGAAAAACTCGTGATCGATGCGGATGACGCTGTCGCATCGGTGGAAGTAATCCAGGCGGGATACCGCGCGCTTGAGTCGGACTCCTGGACCCGGATCGAACGCGAAGACTCGATCCCGCTCACGGTCGCCGCCGCATGAGCATTCGGATACATCCCACCGCGCTGATTGAAGACGGGGTCCGGATCGGGGAAGGCTCCTCGATCTGGGACAACGTCCACATCCGACACGACACGTCTATTGGTGAGCGCGTGATTGTTGGCGAAAAAACCCATATCAGTTATGGCGTGCGGATTGGCAATCTGGTCAAGATCAACGCGTTCGTTTACATCTGCACGGCGGTCACGATCGAAGACGGAGTGATGATCAGCGCGGGCACGATCTTCACCAACGACCGTTTCCCGCGCGCCGCGAACGCAGAACTCAACGACGCGCGCAGCAGCGATCCGGACGAGAACACGCGTCCGACTCTGGTGCGCGCCGGCGCCACGATCGGAGCGGGCTCGATTATTGGCTGCGATCTGGTCGTGGGGCGCTTCGCAATGGTTGGAATGGGGTCGGTGGTAACGCGCACTGTGCCGGATTTTCATCTTGTAGTGGGGAATCCGGCGCGCGCGATCGGGTATGTCTGCCGGTGTGGAGAGCCGTTCGCCCGTTTCGAAACCGGCAAGCATCCGGAACTTGTGCGCCACCAGTGCGAGGGTTGCCAACGGATATACGAAGGCTCGTCCGGACGCATTTCCGAAAAACCGATGCCGGCGAGGGTGCAGGCTGTTGCATGAACGAGCCGCTTCATTGGGGCATAGTCGGCGGCGGCCTTCTCGGAATGACGCTTGCCTGGGAATTGGCGAAGCATGGCCACCGGGTTGAAGTCTTCGAAGCCGGCCCCGAGCCCGGGGGGCTGGCCGCGGCGTGGCAAATCGGCGACGTGATGTGGGACCGGCACTATCACGTCACGCTGGCCTCCGACAGTGCTCTTCGCGGGCTGCTGGCGGAACTCAACCTTGACTCGCAGATGTGCTGGAAGCAGACGAGAACCGGCTTCTACTGCCACGAACGGCTGCATTCGTTCTCCGGCCCGCGCGATTATCTCCGGTTTCCTCTGCTGAATGCTGGCGAGAAGCTGCGTTTCGGCCTGGCGATCCGCAGCGCCGCGCGCCTCGAGTCGCCGGAAAGTATCACGCATCTGACGATCGAAGAGTGGCTCACCGCGCTTTCCGGACGAAGCGTTTTCGCCAAGATGTGGCGGCCGCTGCTGCTGGCCAAACTGGGTGAGGACTATCGCTCGACCAGCGCCACGTTTATGTGGGCGACGATTCGCCGGATGTTCGCGGCGCGGCGTTCCGGGCTGAGACAGGAGCAATTCGGATACCTGCCGGGCGGCTACGCGCGGATGCTGGGGACGTTTTCCGACGCGCTGCGGAAGGCGGATATCCCGCTCGCCCTCAACGCGCCGGCGAGCGAAGTCGCTGCGCTGGACGCGGGCGGCGTGGAGGTGCGCTTTCAGGACCGCACGCGACGGCTCTTCGATCGGGTAGTTGTAACCGCCCCCGCGCCGGTCGCCGCACTCTTATGCTCGCAGCTGAGCCCGGTCGAGGACGAGTCTTTACGGGCCGTGCAATACCTCGGAATTATTTGCGTCTCGCTGCTCTTGCGCCGTCGTCTTTCCGATTTTTACATTACAAATATCGCCGACAAGTCGATCCCCCTTACCGGAATCATCGAGATGTCCGCGCTGGTCGACCGGCGCCAGTTCGGGGGCCGCTCACTCGTCTACTTGCCGCGCTATTTGCGGCCGGATGATCCGCTGTTCCGGCTTTCCGACGCGGAAACGGAGGAACGATTCATCGGCGCGCTGCAGCGTGTTCATCCCTCGCTCGAAAGGCGGGATGTCCTTGCCTGCCGAATCTCGCGCGCGAAGCATGTGTTCCCCCGGCCGGTGGCGGGCGCTGCTCGCGCCCTTCCCGTTGATAGCTCGATCCCCGGCCTCCACATACTCAATTCCGCCCACATAAGCCACGGGACCCTCAATGTCAACGAAACCGTTCAACTTGCCCAAACGCAGGCACGAAGACTCGGGGAACTCGCCCGCCCGGAGCGCAACGAGCATTTCGGGCCGGGAGCATCCGAGCAAAGACCATCCCGTCGATCCGGGCAAAGATCGGGCCCTCCCCGCCTGCGCGCTCTCGCTCGATCTTGACGATCGGTGGACGTACCTCAAGACGCACGGCGATGCCTCATGGCAACATTTCCCGAGTTATCTCGACCTCGTGGTGCCGCGCGTGCTTCGGCTGCTCGACAAGTATTCACTCCGGATCACTTTCTTCATCGTCGGACAGGACGCGGCTTTCGAGCGGAACGCCGCGGTACTCCGCTCGATTGCGGCGGCCGGCCACGAAATCGGAAGCCATTCTTTTCATCACGAGCCGTGGCTGCATCTGTATTCCCGCGAAAAGATCGAGGCGGAACTGGCGCGCGCGGAAGAATCGATAGAGCGGGCAACGGGGCGCCGTCCGCGAGGCTTCCGCGGTCCCGGCTTCAGCGTATCGGAAGCAGTGGTCGAAGTCCTCGGGGCGCGGGGTTATCACTATGACGCATCGACCCTGCCGACATTTCTCGGACCTCTCGCGCGCGCATATTACATGTGGACCGCGAAGCTCGATCCGGAAGAAAAGAAGGAGCGCGCACGGCTGTTCGGGCGCTGGCGCGATGGCCTGCGTCCGATAAAGCCGTGGTCGTGGAGAACATCGTCCGGACCGCTCGTGGAGTTACCAGTTACCACGATCCCGGTAGTGCGCACGCCGTTCCATTTGAGCTATCTCATCTGGCTCGGCTCGTTTTCTCGGGCGGCCGCCCGGGCGTATTTGTCTGGTGCGCTGGCGCTGTGCCGCGCCACTGGCACGCCGCCATCGTTCCTGCTGCATCCGCTCGATTTCGTGGGCCCGCGTGAAGCCCCCGACCTCGCCTTCTTTCCCGGCATGACTCAATCGCTTGAAGAAAAACTCGAGCTGGCCGCCTATGTGCTGGAGGCTTTCCAAAAGCATTACCGGATCCTCACCATGGAAGACTTCGCCGGTGAACAATTCACGCCGCTGCTCCCGGCCACCTCAGCAATCGGTTCCGACAAGTAATCGGAATCCGGAGGCGGAAATCGGCGGAGGAGCTGGGCCTGATTCATCAAAGATCGACGATGCTTAACGAACCACAAATCGAAGCACCGGCCTCATGCACAACGGTCAGGACGCTGGAGGAAGCGCCGGGTGCGCGGCCGCATTTCGTCACGCGCTGCATCCGGGTACCCGCGAAATTCAGCGACTATTGGCGCACGCTCGGGCCGCGTTTGGGAACGCGCTGGTTCTTTCTCAAGGCGCTGTCCCGTCTGCGGCCACCCGGCGCGAGACATATGGCGCCGTCCATTCGTCCACCTGCCCTTTTGCACCCGGTGCGCGTCAGAATGCTTCCCAGCAGCGACGAGTTCGTCGTCGACCAGGTCTTTGTTGAGCAGGGCTACACGCCACTTCGCAATCTGGACCGGCCAGGATTCATCCTCGACCTCGGAGCCAATGTAGGCTATGCCAGCGCGCTTTTCGCGAGCATGTATCCGTCGGCACGAATTCTCGCGGTCGAACCCGATCCTGCCAATTTCGGCCTCTGCGTCGAGAACCTGAAGCCTTATGGGAGCCGTGTGCGCGTGCTGCATGGCGCCGTGTGGGCCCGCCGGACCCGGCTGGCGCTCTCGCGGGGACTGGCGGGAGATGGACGCGATTGGGCTGTCCAGGTCTACGAATCGCCGCGCCAGCAGGAGGCAAGCGTCGAGGCCTGGGATATGGCTTCGCTGCTCGAACTTTGCGGTGACCCTGTCATCGATCTCGCGAAAATCGATATCGAGGGAAGCGAGGCCGAGATTTTCTCTGCCGACACGAGCTGGTTATCGCGTGTACGGAACCTCTGTATTGAACTGCACGGCGATGGCTGCCGCGAGATTTTTTTCCGCGCGCTTCGGGGGTATGACTATGAGAGGGTCGATTACGGCGAGAACACGATATTGCTGAACATCAGGCGGCGCGCCTGACACCACCGGACCCGGTGGCGGAAAACAGTCTAGATGATTTGCGATCTTCGAGAACTCGCGGGGCCCGAAACTTTCGAGACGGATGTTTGCATCATTGGTGCGGGCGCCGCGGGAATCGCCATTGCGCGGGAATTCATCGGCACGCCCTGGCGCGTGGTGCTTCTCGAAGGCGGCGGATTTCATCGCGAGCATAGCAGTCAGCAGTTATACGAGGGGCCTTCGATCGGCGAGCGCTACTATCAGCCGCTCGATGCATGCCGCAGCCGTTTCTTCGGCGGCAGCACGAACTGCTGGATTGGTATGTGCACGCCTCTCGACGAAATCGACTTCGAGGAGCGTCCGTGGATACCGTGGAGCGGCTGGCCGATCTCGTGGGGCGAGGTCGAGCCTTTCCTCCGGCGGGCCCACCGGCTCTGCAGTACTGGTCCCTGGCTGTTCGGTGCGGGAGCGTGGGACCAGATCGGCCTGCGGGCCCGTTCATTCGACGCTACGCTGCTCCGCCCCTTCGTCTGGCATTTCAACAGCCGTTCCCAATTCGATCTCAGCTTCGGAAGGCGTTTCCGGGCGGAGTTGAAGCAGGCGTCCAACATCGACGTGCTGCTGCACGCGAACGTCACGGAGCTTTTGACAAACGGCGCCGGAAGCGTCATCGAAGCGGCGCAAGTCAAAACACTGGGCGGCAAGGCGCATCGTGTGCGGGCAAGGCGGTTCATTCTCGCGTGTGGAGGCATCGACAACGCCCGCATCCTGCTCGCTTCGACGAGCACCGACCCGCTTGGGGTCGGGAATGCGCAGGGGATCGTTGGCAGGTTCTTTCACGAACACCTTCAGATGCCCTGTGGCCTCCTGATTTCGCCTGTGCCGAATGGTGAGGCGTTCCGTTATTCCCGGCTCTATCCGCTCGGCGGAACGGCTTGTTTGCCGGGACTGCAACTTGCTCCGGAAGCGCAGGTTCAGCATCAAACTCCGAACGTCAGCCTCTCGATCGATCCGTTGTACGATCGCGAAAGCGCGCTGATTGCCCTGCAAAATCTGCGGCTGGATTTCCGGGCGCGGCGGATCAGTCTGGAGTCGCTCAAGCGCCTCGCCCGCGTGACCGCGGGGTGGCACGAGTGGGCTCCGGAGGCGTGGCGCCGTTTTGTGGAGGGCGACCGTCCTCGCGGCGACCCGCGCCGGTATATTGTGTTCGCGCGTTCCGAGCAGACGCCGAACCCCGATAGCCGCGTGACTCTGTCGCGCGAGACCGATGCCCTTGGAATGCCTCGCGCGATGCTCGACTGGCACACGACTCCGTTCGACCGGACGGGAATTCAGCTCGTGGCCTCATATGCCGTTCGCGAGTTCCAGCGCCTTGGCATCGGTGAAATTGTGGAAGCGGATTGGATGGCGGGAGCCGGTTGGCCGGACGATCTCGTCGGAGGTCCGCACCACATGGGCACAACGCGTATGTCGGAAGACGCTCGCTTCGGCGTGGTCGATCGAAACTGCCGGGTGCACGGAGTGGAAGGGCTTTTCGTCGCGGGCAGCTCGGTGTTTCCGACGGGCGGCCATGCCAATCCGACGCTCTCGATCCTGGCGCTCGCCCTGAGGCTCGCCGACCACGTGCGAGCGACGCTCGAAGACACGGCAGATGCGAGAGTGACGCTGGCTCGGGAAGTTCAAGCAGCGTCCCGGGCGTCTGCGGCCGATCTCTCCGTCGTCAATCGTCAGACGGCCCTGGATTGAGCGCTGAGAGTTCTTTCGTTCGCCGGCGCTATCCGCCGCCGTGCTCGGCCTTTTCCTTTTGGAAGTACTCCCGCTCCGCTACCTTCTGATCCTTCACTGTTTTGCTGGCGGCCAACTGTTTTCGGGCGGCCTGCAGCCTCGCCTTGCTGATCCCGTCTGAATTCACCGCGAAACCTGAAAGCAGTTGTTCGATATCCTCTCCCTGGCACTCGGGGCACGCAGGAGCCGGTGAGTTCTTGAGCACGAGGAGCTCGAATTCGTTGGCGCAATGGCGGCAGCGGTACTCGTAAATCGGCATCTCTGCCGGTATCGTAACAAACCGCCAGGGTACGCAGGCGGGGTCGTTTGTGGCGCTGGCGATCTTGTCGCCGGCGTTACGCCGTTGAAAACGAAATCGAAGCGCTTCAGCGAAACCGGCGGCACGTGCCCGCCTCTCACAGCTTCCGGGAGCGAAATGCGTCGGCATGATTGCCGGCGCGGCCGGCACGAGTGCCTGCGCCACGAGTCTCCCGGCGAGCCGGCCACCTGACATTCATCCGCCCCCCGCCTCACCTTATTGCAAACTCCCTCCCTTCCGAGCCGTAATATCCGGTGTGGCAGTCGATTTCGCCGGGGTGCTCGCGGATAACCAGTCGCTGGTCTTCAGCCTGGCTCTGCGGTTCCTGCGCGATCGCGCCGCGGCGGAAGAACTCGCGCAGGACGTCTTCCTGCAACTCTACAGGCAGCTCGGACAAATCGAGAGCGCGTCGCATGCGACAAGCTGGCTGCGGCGCGCGATATGCCATCGGTGTATCGACGAGGCGCGCAAGCGCCGGTTGCGGCCTCGCGTTGCGCTTGAGGACGTCCCGGAGCCGTCGAGCGAGAGCCGGAATCCGGACACGTTCCTGAACGACCGGCTGCGCCGCTTAATCGGCGATCTTCCGGAGAATGCGCGCGCGGTGGTGCTGTTGCGTTATCAGGAGGACCTGGACCCGTCAGACATCGCGGCGATGCTGGAGATGCCCGTGAGTACAGTGAAGAGTCATTTACATCGCTCGCTTGCGGCATTGCGGACGCGGTTGTCAAAACAGGCGGTATGCGGATGAGTTTCGAAGACGATCTGCGGTCGGCGTTGCGGCGTGAGCCCGCGCCGGAAGGATTCGCGGCAAGGGTGCTGGCGAACGCAAACGCCGGGCCGGGCAAGGTCATTCCGTTCTGGCGGCGGCCAACCACGTTTGCGCTCGCAGCGGCGCTGGCCATGGCCGCCGTGATTCCGGCGGGAGTTTCCCAGTACAGAGAGCGCCAGCGGGGCATTGAGGCTCGCGATCAGTTGGTACAAGCGCTGGCGTTTACGAGGGTGCAATTGCAGCAGGCAAGGGGAAGAGTTCAGCACGTGTCCGAGACCGTGGCGCAGAACGCAATAAGGCGGAAATTATGAAAATGGTACTGATCCTGCTCGCGGGGGCGCTGGCGGCTTTTGGCCAGCAGGGCTTCGACTTCAAAGTGCTCGACAAGCTCGGCGCAAACGCCACCGAGTCGGCCAACATCACGTTGGATGGCAACACCCTGAAGCTCGCGACGGCGTTTCTCGGCGACAAAGACGTGAAGGGCATCGTCGCCAATCTAAAGGGCGTTTACATCCGGAGCTACGAGTTTGCGAAATCGGGGCAGTACAAGGAAGCCGACCTGACGCCGCTACGCGATTACGTGAAGTCCCGGCAGTGGAGCAAGATCGTCGACGTGAAGGAAGCCGACGAGACGAGCGAGATTTATCTTCTGCCGATTTCGGGCGATCAGATCGGCGGGCTCGTCATCATTTCGGCGGAGCCCAAAGAGGTGAGCATCGTATTCATCGAAGGCACGCTGCGGACAAGCGATATCGCCAAACTCGGCGGCAATTTGGGGATTCCCGAGATCGATCTGCCCAGGGAGGGCAGAAAACCGGGGAAGAAGGAGTAACGCCGTGAAGTGGTTGCCGATCCTCCTGATTTCCGTTCGGATCGCATGGCCGCAGACGCCCGATGCCCGCGAAATTATGCGCCGCGTCGGTGAGAATGTCGACCGCGCGATTGCCGCGCGGGCTTCGTGGGTCTACGACCAGGATGTCTTTGTCCGCCTGAAGCGGTCCAACGGAAAACTGGCGCGCGAGGAGAGCCGGAAGTACACGGTAGCGCCCACTGACAAGGGCGCGGAGCGGAAACTTGTCAGCGTTGCAGGCAAGATCGTCAATGGAACACATGTGGTGAGCTACTCCGAGGCGGGCTACCGGCAGAAGGAGGCCGACATAGATGGGGCCATAACGGATTCGCTGGCCCGCGACCTCTTCTGGCGGCGCGACAACCTCGGCGGGATGGCTTACTGGTTCCCGCTCGAATCGAGGAATTTCGAACGGTACGACTTCAAATTCGCGGGCGAGGAACACTACCGCGACTACGATGTTTTCAAAATCGGCTTCCATTCGAAAGAGGATGATTGGGCGGGCGAAGCGCTGATTGAAAAGAACGAATACCAGCCCGTGCTGGTAACCTCCTCGTGGCTGGGCAAGGTTCCGGCGGCGGTTACGATCGCGCTTGGAACCAGCGTCAAACACATCGGCGCGAAAATCACTTACAAACGCTTCGATAAAGACGTCTGGTTTCCCGTCGAAGCTGGGGGCGAGATGAAGCTCAAGGTGCTGTTTTTCTACGCCCGCACCATCGCTTTCAGCGCAACCAACAGCGGTTTCAGGAAGACCGATGTGAAGAGCACAGTCGAATTTGCCCACGTGGAATAGGCCTCTGCTAAGCTCGTTGGCAAATGGCGAAATTGTCGATACGGGACCTCGACCTCAACGGTAAGCGCGTCTTCATTCGCGTCGACTTTAACGTGCCGCTGGCGAATGGCGGCGAGGAAATTACCAGCGACAAACGCATCCGGGCGTCCGTTCCGACGATTCAATATGCGCTCGAACACGGCGCGGCCGTGATCCTCGCGTCGCATCTGGGGCGTCCGAAAGGCAAGCGGAATCCGGAGATGAGCATGAAGCCCGTGGCCGCGCGCCTCGAACAACTTCTCGGCAAGCCCGTCAAGCTGGCGCGGGATTGCATCGGGCCGGAAGTCGAAGCGATGCTTCCGAGGCCGGGAGAGGTTCTGCTGCTGGAGAATCTTCGCTTCCATCCGGAGGAGGAAGCCAACGATCCTGCATTTTCCGAAAAGCTCGCCAATCTTTGCGATCTGTACGTCAACGATGCCTTCGGATCGGCCCACCGGGCGCATGCTTCGACGGTCGGAATGATCCGGTTCGTCAAACAAGCTGCGGCCGGGCTGCTGATGGATCAGGAGCTGAAGTACATGACGATGGTGACGACCAACCCGGCGCGGCCGTGCGTCGCGATTCTGGGCGGGGCGAAGGTTTCGGACAAGATCGAGGTCATCGAGAATCTTTCGAAAGTGGTTGACAAGGTCCTGATCGGCGGCGCGATGGCGTACACGTTTTTGAAATCGCAGGGCCAGCCTGTCGGCAAGTCTCTCGTGGAGGACGACAAGCTCGATCTCGCGAAGAACCTGCTGGAGGAATTCGCGGGCAAACTGGTGCTTCCCGTCGATCATGTTGTCGCGTCGGAGCTCAAAGAAGGGGCAGAGCATGAGACCGTGACGAACATCCCCGAAGGCAAGATGGGTCTCGATATCGGCGAGAAGACAATAGCGCAATACTCCGGCATTATTCGCGGAGCTAGGACCGTGATCTGGAACGGGCCGATGGGCGTCTTCGAGAAGCCGCCTTTCGATCGCGGTACGGTGGCGCTGGCGCGGGCAGTGGCGGAATCCGGCGCGATCTCGGTGGTCGGCGGCGGCGATTCGGAGAAGGCGATCAAGAGCGCGGGCGTTTCGGACAAGATCAGCCACGTATCGACGGGCGGCGGCGCGTCACTGGAATTTCTGTCCGGGATCGAACTTCCGGGCGTTGCAGCTTTGACGGATAAGTAGTGGCGGTTCTCCTTCTACCAGGCCTGCTCTGTGACGAGTTCTCCTGGCGGCATCAGGCGGAGGCGCTTCGAAAGCTCACCGAAGTCATCATTCCCGAGTTCCGCGGCTTCAATTCGCTCGGTGCAATGGCCGAAGCCGCGCTGACTATGGCTCCGGCGCGCTTTTCGCTGGCTGGCCATTCGATGGGCGCTCGTGTCGCGCTGGAGGTTGTCCGGCGTGCGTCCGGCCGAATCGATCGCCTCGCGCTTCTGGACACCGGCATACATCCGCGCGGTCCGAACGAGGAGGCAAAGCGCGGCGCTCTGATCGATCTCGCGCGGCGGGAAGGGATGGCCGCGATGGCAGCGCAGTGGCTGCCGCCGATGCTGCATCCAGCCCATTCCAGCCTGTTGCCAGAGCTGACAGAGATGGTGATGCGATCGACTCCGGAAAGCTTCGCCGCTCAACAAAGAGCGCTGCTGGATCGGCCCAATGCGCGCGAAGTTCTGCCAATGATCCATTGCCCAACGCTGGTGCTTTGTGGCAAAGAAGATCAATGGAGCCCCGTCTCCCAGCATGAGGAGATTGCGGGGGCGATACCCGGGTCAAAGCTTGTGATCGTGGAGAACTGCGGGCATATGTCGCCGGTGGAACAACCGGCTGCTGTGACAGAGGCATTGCTCCAGTGGATGGGCTAAGCCGGGCTAAGTCACCTGCAGGATCAGGCACTTCAGGTACAGCGTCTCGGGAACCGTCAGCAGAATCGGATGGTCCTGCGCCTGCGTGCGCCGTTCCAGCACCCGCACTGTGCGGCGCGCGTCGAGCGATGCTTCCGCGGCGACCTCGAGTAACATCGCTTCGCTCACGTGATGTGAGCAGGAGCAGGTGACCAGGATTCCGCCGGGTTGCAGCAGACGGAACGCGCGCAGGTTGATGTCTTTGTATCCGCGCAGCGCGCCGTCGATCTGCTTGCGGGACTTCGCAAAGGCCGGCGGATCCAGCACGATCGTGTCGAAGGCTCTGCGCGCGGACGCGTAGCTGGAGAGTAACTCGAACACATCCGCTTCGCGAAAAGCTATATTCGAGACGCCGTTGACGTCTGCATTGTGCTTCGCCGTCTCGAGTGCCGCGGCGCTGGAGTCGACGGCTTCCACGTGACCGCACGTCCTCGCGAGATGCAGGGCGAATCCGCCCGTCGACGTGAAGCAGTCGAGTGCGCTCCCTGACGCCCATCGCGCGGCGGCAAGATAGTTCTCGCGCTGATCGAGAAACACGCCGGTCTTCTGGCCGCGCAGGAGATCGGCCTCCATCCGGAAGCCATTCATGTGGATCGAGACAGGGCCGGCGATCTCTCCCGCGAGCACGCGCGTCTCCCGCGGCAGGTTTTCGAGCGATCGCACGGATGCATCGTTCCGCGCCACGATCGCATCCACAGGAAACAGGTTATTGAGCGCGGTGACGATTTCCGGCAACGCGCGGTCCATCCCCTGATCGAGCGTCTGGACGGTGAACGCGTTCGCATACCGATCGATGATCAGCGCTGGAAGAAAGTCCGCTTCGGCATGGACGAGCCGGTAAGCCGTCGAATCCGTCACGACTTTCTCCCGGAACTGCTGGGCCGCCGCGATGCGGGCCGCGATATCGAAGGGCGCATTTGTCGAATCCAGCATGCGCAGCGCGATTTGCGAAGATGCGCTGTAGTGCGCCTGCCCGACAAACTTGCGCCCGGAATCGACTACGTTCACAACCGCGCCGGGCTCGGCGTCGGCGGTCTCGAGAACGTCGGAGCGAAAGATCCAGGGGTGCCCGGAGCGCAGGCGGTCCGCGCCTTTACGCGAAATGCGAATGGTTTCCAATCCAGCTTCTTCCAACACAAACATGGTCGCAGATCGCCATAGCGGACTCTGGGACATGACAACGTCCTTTATAGTGGTCATATGCAGAACCGGCTCGCGACGCTGCGCAAAGCGCGCGGCGTGTCGGCGATCGATCTCGCCGCCCGCGTCGGCATCACGCGCCAGGCCATTTATGCGATCGAAGCCGGCACCTACATGCCCAACACGGCCGTCGCATTGAAACTGGCGCGTATTCTCGAATCTTCGGTCGAGGATTTATTCAGCATCGAAGAAGAAACGGCGCCTGTCGACGCTCGTCCGTTCGAGCCACTGGATGCGGCGATGCCGCTCGGCCCCGGCGAGCCTGTGCAGGTTTGCAAAGTCGGCCGGCGCGCGATCGGGGTCGCGCCCGCGCGCTTTCCCGCATGGCTTCCGATGGCCGATGGAATCGTCGCTGCGTCCGGGCGCGCTGTGCTGGCCCGGCAACCCGACGATTCAAACCGCCTCCTGCTCGCCGGATGTGACCCCGCGCTCTCGGTGCTGGCGCGTCACGCGCGCGACGCCGGCATCGACATTGTGCTCGCGAATGCGAACAGCGCGCACTCGCTGGAATGTCTGCGCGCCGGAAAGATCGATATCGCCGGCAGCCATTTGAGCGAGCCAATATCCGGCGGACGTCTTTTTTCCGTGATCACCTTCGCACTCTGGGAGGAGGGGTTCGTGGTGCAGCGCGGCAACCCCCGGCGCATCCGTGGCATCGCCGATCTCGTGAACCCTGCGGTACGGTTTGTGAATCGGGAGGAAGGTTCCGGTAGCCGCCGGCTGTTCGACAAGCTGATCGCGGGCGCTGGGATGACGGCCGCAAATGTAAATGTAAATGGCGGCACAGCCAGTGTCCCGGGACACCTCGCGGCGGCCTGGGCCGTTGCCTCCGGCGTCGCGGATTGTTGCATCGCCGCACAATCGGCCGCGCGAAGGTTCGGGCTGGACTTTATCCCGCTGGCCGCCGAGCGTTTCGAACTGGTGCTGCATAAGCGGGATCTGACGCGGCGTGCGGTGCAGGTAACGCTTGAGGTCCTCAACCGTGCGCGCTTCCGGCGGCAATTGGAAATGATCGCAGGCTACGATGTCACGCGGGCCGGCGAAGCCGTGTAGTCGCCATCGCAGGCCGGGCAAATCAACTCGTGACCCAAAAACGCCGTCCGGCCTTCCTCCGTAAGAACCCACGGCCGGAGTGTCCACGGCGGATCGTGCCGGACGTGCTGCGTATGGCCGCACTCGAGATCGGCAACCCAGGCGCCGGCATCGTCCTGATGGAAGCCCACGATCTTTTTCTTCATTGAATGCTCATCACTTCTGCAGAGTACCCACGAGCTCGCGAACGCGGCGTACGCCAAGTTCGTGAAGCATGGCTTCGAGGTCGCGGGCGATTGTCACGGTGACGGCGGGGTCCCAGAAGGTCGCCGTGCCAACCTGCACGAGCGATGCACCCGCGATGAGGAATTCCGCGGCATCCTCGGCGGAGGCGATGCCTCCGATGCCAATCACGGGTATCCTTACGGCTCGGGCAGCCTGCTCGACCATGCGCAGCGCGATCGGTTTGATCGCGGGCCCGGAGAGTCCACCATATCCGGCGCCAATTCGGGGCCGGCGGGTTCTCGCGTCGATCGCCAGAGCCACAAAAGTATTGACCAGCGAGATGGCGTCCGCGCCGCTTTCCTCGGCGATTCGGGCGAAGGGCTCGATCGCGGCGACGTTGGGAGAGAGTTTGACAATCAGAGGCCGCGCGGCGATTTTCTTTACTTCTTCGGTAAGGTGCGCGAGGGCGGGCGGATCGACGCCGAAGGCGAGTCCACCTTCGGCAGTGTTGGGGCAGGAGACGTTCAGCTCGTAAGCCGCGACACCATCGGCATCGTTGAGAACGCGGACGACTTCGAGGTAATCGTCCTTCGCATAGCCGAACACATTGGCGATTATGGGAGTCGAATACGTCCGCAGTGCCGGCAGCTTTTCCGCGATGAAAGCGCGGACTCCGATGTTCTGAAGCCCGACGGAGTTCATCATGCCGGCCCGGGCTTCCCAGAGCCTCGGAGCAGGGTTGCCGGCGATGGGCTCTTTTGAAAGTCCTTTCACAACTATTCCGCCTAATCGATTGATGTCAAGTAGCTTGTCGAACTCGATTCCGTATCCAAACGTTCCCGATGCAGTGAGTATCGGGTTCCGAAAGCCGATGCCGCACACCATCATTTCGAGTGGTTTCGGGGCGTTGTCCATCGTTATAAGGCGGTTAAGCTATGCAAAAGAAACGGAAAAAACATATGTGTGTGGATTGTAACAAGGCTTTTTCAGTGCTAGACTTGTCACGTTAGTACTCTAGTACCTCTGGAACTAGTACGGCTGAGTATGAACGACATCGGCATCTTGGGCGTCAAAGCCTGGCGGCTGCGGAAGGGCATCAGTCTCGGGGCCATTGCTGCGTCCACCAAGTTGAGCATGCGCCAGCTCGAAGCCATTGAGTCGGGAGACTTCAGTCGGCTGCCCGGCGGAATCTACAATACCAGCTATATCAGACAGTATGCGCGCGCGATCGAGTTCGATGAATCCGATCTGCTGGCCTTTTATCAGGACTGCTGCAGTCCGGTGAAGCCGGCGGCGCGTCCCGAGCCCCCGTCCTCGCGCGGGCCAAGGCTACTGTTCCAGCACTGAGGCGGCTCACTCGCTTTTCCGTCTGCGCACACCAGGTCGCCTGTAAAGGGCGGCTGCGGCCACAACTGGCCGCCCCACATTACAATCGTTTTCGTGCGAAGACATCTTCCGGTATTCCTGTGTTTGGCCTTTGCGGCCGGATTGTGGGGGCAGTCGCCTCTGGTCGAACGGGTCGATACGACCGCCTTCATCCAGGTGGAGGCCAAGAGCTTCAGCAGCCTCTCGCCTCAGCAGCAGGCGCTCGCTTACTGGCTGAACCAGGCGTCCATTGCGATCGATCCAATCATCTATGACCAGCTCAGCCGGTTTGGATGGCGGCAGAAGCGCGTGCTGGAGGCCGTCGTCGCGAACAAAGGCAAGGTTGACCCCGGGATCTACGGCAAAATCGTCGAGTTCACGAAGCTGTTCTGGGCCAATAAAGGCAACCACAACGAGCTGACGTCGCAGAAGATCCAGCCGAAATTCACGGCGGAAGAACTGAAGAAGGCGCTCGAATCCGCTGGCCACAAAGATCTGGCGCCGGAGATCGACGCCCTCTCGCAGTCGTTGTTCGATATGGACTTCGAGCCTCTGACCACCGCCAAGAGCGCAAGCGCCGGGAAGGACATCATCCAGGCCAGCGCCAACAACTTCTATTCCGGAGTCGCGCTTGCTGATCTGAAGAATTTCGCCGAGCACTACCGGCTGAATTCGCGCGTTGTGAAGGAGAACGGAAAGCTCGTCGAGCAGGTATACCGGGCGGGAACGCCGGACGGCCGCGTGAAACCGGGACTCTACGCCGCGCAACTGAAAAGGGCGAATGACGCGCTCACGAAGGCGCAGGCCTATGCCGATGCCGCCCAGGCGACGGTGATCGGCGATTTGATTCGGTATTACCAGACGGGCGAGTATGCCGACTGGCTACGGTTTGGGACCGACTGGGTCCAAAACAACGAACCAGTCGATTTCGCGAATGGATTCATCGAGGTCTACCGCGATGCGCGCGGCGCGAAAGGAACATCGCAGAGTTTTGTCTCAATCACGGATGCGAAGGTGTCCGCCGCCATCGCGAAGATCGCAGCCAACGCGCAGTACTTCGAAAACAACGCTCCCTGGGACGCACGCTACAAGAAGCAGGGCGTCAAGGCTCCGATCGCGAACGCTGTCGAGACCACCATCGAAACCGGTGACTTCCACGTGACGACGATTGGCGACAATCTGCCCAATGAGGATGAAATACACGCGAAATATGGATCGAAGAGCTTCCTGTTTTTCGGCAGTTCGCACGCGATGACAGAGGCGGTCGGGGCGACCTCGATCGAGGAGTTCGGGGCGTCCCCTGCCGATATCGCGCGCGCGAAGAAATACGAGATCGAGTCCAGCGATCTGCTGACCGAAATGCATGAGGTGATCGGGCACGGATCGGGCAAGCTGAGTCCGAAGCTCACGCAGCCGGCGACGTCGTACCTCAAAGAATATTTCTCCACGCTCGAAGAGGCGCGCGCCGATCTGATGGCGCTGTGGAATGTCTTCGATCCGAAGCTGAAGGAACTCGGCCTGGTGTCGTCGGATGAAGTGGGCCGCCTGATGTACGACGACGAGGCTCGCCAGATGCTCATGCAACTTCGCCGCATCCCGAAAGGCGACACCGTCGAAGAGGACCATCAACGCGACCGGCAGTTGATCGGCCGCTACATCATGGACAAGACCGGCGCCATCGTACAGGAAGATCGCAACGGCAAGACGTACGTCTACGTGAAGGACTACAAGAAAATGCGCGAAGGCGTCGGCATGCTGCTTGCGGAGCTGATGCGCATCAAGGCGGAAGGCGATTATGACGCGATCAAAGCGTTGATCGAGAAGTATGGCGTGCGTTTCGATCCGAAGCTGCGCGATCAGGTGGTCGAGCGCTACAGGAAGCTGAACCTGCCGACGTACTTTGCGGGGATCAACCCCGATCTGGTGGCGCAGTTCGACGGGGCGGGGAAGGTGACGAAAGTGGAGATTCAATATCCGCGGGACTACGTGAAGCAGCAGATGGCCTACAGCGCCGTCAACCGGTGAACCGGGCGTGCTGTTTTCGGTGATATGCTGTCACACGAAAATGAGCGGCAGGTCAACCTTTCTGGCGGTATTAATAGCGCTTCCACTTTGCGCTCAAATCGAAGTCCTGCCGGTGCAGGGGAATATCTATCTGATCGCAGGCGCTGGCGCGAACATCACGCTTCAGCTTGGCGATAACGGAGTGCTCGTCGTCGACACGGGCCTCGCGCCGATGAGCGACCGGGTGCTGGCGGAAATCGGCAAACTTTCGCGGAAGCCGCTTCGCTATGTCATCAACACGGCGGCTCCGGAAGATCACACCGGCGGCAACGAGGCGTTCTCCAAAGCCGGCGGTACGTCGACAACCGTCAACATCGTCAACACACCGGGACAGACGGCGTCCCAGGCAATCAAAATCGTCGGACATGAAGGCATTCTCGACCGCATGAGCGCGAGCGAAAACGGCAAGCCTGCGCGCGCCTCGCTCGCGTGGCCGACCGACACCTTCTTCGACGATCCGAAGGAGTTCTACTTCAACGGCGAGTCCGTCCAGGTGCTCCATCAGCCGGCTGGCATCACCGACGGTGACAGCCTGGTCTACTTCCGCCGCTCGGACGTTGTCAGTACGGGCGATATCTTCATGACTACGGGCTATCCGAAGATCGACCTTGCGAGCGGCGGCAGCATCCAGGGCGTGCTCGACTCATTAAACCGGATCCTCGACATCACGATCCCCGCGCACCATGAGGAGGGCGGCACAATGGTGATCCCGGGCCATGGCCGCATTTGCGACGAAGCCGACGTCATGGAGTACCGGGACATGCTGACCGTGATCCGCGATCGCGTGCGCGCCATGCTGAAAAACGGCAGCACGCTCGCGCAGGTGCAGGCATCACATCCGACGATGGATTACGACGGGCTCTACAAAGTCAGCCCGCAGGTCGCGGACGCCTTTGTCGCAACCGTCTACAAGAGCCTCGTGGAGAAATCGAAATGAGAACCCTTGCGGCCGTCCTCACCCTTGTGACTGCACTCCCGCTCGCCGCTCAGGTAAACCTCTCGGGTGAGTGGGCATCGCGCCAGCATGAAGACCAGCTCGAGCGCGGACCTGGTCCGGAGCTTGGCGACTATCTCGGAATTCCGGTCAACGACGCGGCCCGGCTCCGTGCCGACAGTTGGGACCCGTCGCGCATCACGCTGCCCGAAGAGCAGTGCCGCGTCCACCTCGCGACGTATATTTACCGCGGCCCCATGGCGCTGCGCGTCTGGGAGGAAAAAGATCCCGACTCACAGCGCGTCATCGCGATTAAGAATTACATCAGCACCTACGAGCAGACGCGCACGATCTGGATGGACGGGCGTTCGCACCCGTCGGCGAACGCTCCGCACACGTGGATGGGATTTTCGACGGGGAAGTGGGAAGGCGACATCCTGACCGTCTACACGACACACATCAAGACCGGGTGGCTGCGGCGCAATGGCCTTCCGGAAAGCGATCAGGCGACGATGATCGAGCACTTCATCCGGCACGGGAACTATCTGACGCACGTCAGCATCGTAACCGACCCCGTGTACATGACGGAGCCGCTCATCAAGAGTGAGGACCTCGAATTCGACACCAGCGAGCAGACCGCCTGGCTATGGCCGTGTGAACCGGTGGTCGAGGTGGTTCGTCCGAAGGGTGTTGTTCCGAGCTACCTGCCGGGGCAGAATCCATTTCTGCACGAATTCGCGGCCCGATGGGGCCTGCCTTACGAGCCGACGCGCGGGGGCGCCGAGACGATCTATCCGGAATACCGGAAGAAGCTGAAGAGTCTCAAGACGGAGCCGCCGTTGAAGTGATGCGCCGCAGTTTTTTCAATCCCTTTGTTGAGAGCATGTGGCGCTGGCGGTCTTGCTACCGGCGCTCCTGCTTTGCAAGCAGAGCCCGCCGCCGGCGACAAGTTCGCCAGCGCCACATCATTGCCTGTTTTACCGCCGGGCCGCGCGGCGTTTCGTAGAAGCCGCAGCGGACTTGCGCCGCGCAGGCGCTCTCTTGCGCTTAGCCGTGACATGCTTCGTGGCAGACTTCCGCGGCGACGCCTTTCGCGCGGCTTTAGCCGGCGTGTCATCCTGCTTCCCTGTCCTGGCCACCATCATGTGCTCGGCGTCATCCGGCACGCCGGTACGGAGAAGCTCTCCACGGCGCGCGATCATTTGCCTGCCCAGCGCTTCGAAGTCAATCTTCATTTCCTGAGCTTTGGGAAGCACCTGCTCTTCTTCCTCGTCGATGTGATGCCGGATGTTTTCCATGAGCACCGTGAACTTCGCGTCGAGATGGCCCGAATCGCCGGCGTGCGCATCCAACTCGGCGACGAGGACACGAGCGACGTGATGCTCTTCGTCTGACTCGTTCATCTGCTCCGCTCCAACATGCGGCCGGACGGCTGGATAGAAGATCTCCTCTTCCATCGCCGCGTGCAGCTTCAGCGCCATCAGAACGTCCGCAACGATCTTCTTCCGCTCCGCGGGTTTGTCGGCGGCCTCGTATTCGTCGAACCAATTCTTCAGGCGGTCGTGATCGGATTTGATCACGGAAATGGCGTGGTCCTCGGGTAGTAACCAGTCGAACATTGCATCTCCCTTATCGACAACCCATGGCTGTCGAAGCATAAAGAGAGCAATTGTTCTGCCAGCGAGCAGGAAAATACGAAGATTACGGGGTGGTGGCTGCTCTTAGAGCAGGCGGAAGTTTACTTCGATGGTGGCGCTCACGTTCACAGGTTGGCCACCCTTCATGCCAGGCTTGAACTTCCACTTTTCAACCGCTTCGATGGCTTTCTCGTCGAGGCCCATGCCAAGGCTCTTGACGACGCGGATATTGCGCGCGTGCCCTTCGATATCGACGACAACGGCCAGCAACACAGTGCCGCTGTACTTCGCCTTGCGGGCTTCTTCGGAGTATTCCGGGTCGACTTTGGAGAGCACAGTCGGGTTGCTGACGCCGCCGCCGACTTTGAACACGCCGCCGCCAATGCCGCCGCCGGAACCGGGCCCGAACCCACCGCCGTTGCCGGAGCCAAGTCCGCCACCTTTTCCATCACCCATGCCGCCGCCGAAACCATTGCCGTTGGACATGTTGGCAATCTTCGCCAACGGGTCGCCCCAATTTGGCATATTGTTCTGCGGAAGTACGGTATCAGGAGGCGCGATGATTGTCGGAGTCATCGCGAGCTTCGGCTGCTCCTTCACGATCATCGGAGGAGTGAACTGCTTCATCGACGGCTTGGGCGCTTGTCCTTTACTGACCGGCGCGACTTCACGCGCTCCGCCACCGCCGCCGCCCTGCGCGAGCTTCGGCTTCTCGGGCGCGATATACGGCTTGATGTTCGGGTCGATCAGATCGACCGTCTGGCGAATCTTCTGCTGCACAACCTTTGTTGTGAACGCGAACATCATCAGCAGGAAGACGGAGCCCAGGATTGCGGTCGACGAATAGAACGACTTGGGATTGATCGCATACAAGCCCCAGATGCTCTTAACCGCGACCGGCTTCGACGTGATTTCGAGCGGCGGCAGCTTTTCGGGCTTGATCAATTCACGGACATTCTGGTAAAGCGAAACAAACCACGGAATCTCGGCTTTGTCGGCGGCAAACAGACGATCCAGATGGTCGTCCATGTCCGTGTGCATCTTCACGGCGCCATTGGCGTCGTGCGCGGCAGTTTGAGCCGGATCGTAGTGCTGACCATCAGGCATTTCGGTCGACCAGTCCTGTCAAAGGTGTCTCCCTGAAAGACGGAAGCACATGCAGTTCCGTTTCCGAATCTGGAAGGTGTTTCCACCCGCCGTTTTCTGTTTGGAGTTTAGCACAAGGGTGCATCTTCAACATGTTAAGACGACGCCACCGGCGTTTCGGTCCGTCAGCAATCCAGTCTGGCAGACTTTCCAGGCCGCTGGCTACGCAAAATGGAAGTTTTACACAAGGTTTACACGATTTTGCAATGCGCGACGGACACGGCGCAGATCGACCGTCCCCAATCCCCGAGTACTCCATCGGCGGATATAATACGTCTCAGTAGATTCCGGCCTCCTGACTATCTAATTATGTTCCGAAAACTCTCAGTTGTCCTGGCCGCGGCCACAGCTCTTCTCGCGCAGGCCCCGCCTTCGAAGACTCCCACACCGGCCGTTAAGCCGCAAATCGATAAAGGAAAGCTGGAAGCCTACATCCGGCATCTTTTCGTCTGGCCGCCGCCCGTCGAGATCGAAGTCTCGGATCCGAAGCCCGCGCCAATTGCCGGTTTTTACGAGGTCAACATCCGCGGATCGCAGGGCAAAGCGAGTCAGGAAGAGACCTTTTATGTCTCCGGGGATGGTCAGAAGATGATTCGCGGCACCGTCTTCAACGTCGGGCAGAATCCGTTCAAGCCGGATCTCGACAAGATCAAGACTGACTTCCAGCCGAGCTTCGGAACCGCGGGCGCGCCCGTCGTGGTGGTCGAGTTCAGCGACTTCGAATGCCCGTACTGCCGCGAAGAATCGAAAATCCTGCGGAAGAACCTCGCGGCCACATATCCAAAAGATGTTCATTTCTATTATGCGGACTACCCGCTGGAATCGCTGCATCCCTGGGCGAAAGACGCCGCGATCGCGGGCCGCTGCATCTTCCATCAGAACCCCAGCGCCTTCTGGGACTACCACGACTGGATTTTCGGCGCGCAGGAGGAGATCAATCCGGACAACCTGAAGTCGAAAATCCTCGATTTCATGAAAGGGAAGGGCGTGGATGGTTCGCAGCTTTCGACGTGCATGGATTCACGCGCGACGGAATCGGAAGTCGAGCGGACGAAGGCCGAGGGAAGATCGCTTGAAGTGAATTCGACCCCCACGCTGTTCGTCAATGGGCGGCGCATGGTTGGCGCGGTCCAGTGGGAGGACCTCAAGCGGGTCATCGATTTCGAGATCGAATACCAGAAGACAGCGAAGAATGCCGGCGAAGACTGCGGCTGCAGCGTTAGCCTCGCGATGCCGGGCGCGGCGGCGCCCAACAATGGCCAGGCTGGGAACCCAGTCGGGCTGAAGTAGATCATCATGAAAATCCGAAAGCTCGGCAGTCTGATTCTGGCGGCTGCGGCGATTGTGGTCGCGGCCGGGTCGCCCGATTTCAGCGCGGAGCGCTATCTCGGGCACATCAAGTACCTGGCCTCCCCGGAATTGAAGGGGCGCGAAAGCGGCTCGCCGGAACTGGAGAAAGCGGCCCGGTATATCGAGGCGCAGTTCAAGGCGGATGGGCTCAAGCCGATTGATGGCAAGAACTACCTGCAGGCCTTCGAAGTCACCACCAGCGCGAAGCTTGGCAAGCAAAACCATTTCGACTCCATAGTTACCGCAAACAGACCGGCGGTGACGAAGACCCTGCAACTCAAGACCGACTACATCCCATTCAACTTCTCTGCGCACGGCAAAGCCACTGGAAGCGTCGCCTTTGCCGGATACGGGATCACCGCTCCCGAGTACAACTACGACGACTATTCCGGGCTCGACGTGAAAGGCAAGTTTGTCGTCGTCCTGGCGCACGAGCCGCAGGAATACGACGAGAAGAGCGTCTTCGAAGGGAAGATCTACACGGACCATTCGCAGTACTACAGCAAAGCGTCCAACGCGCGAAAGCACGGAGCCGCCGGAGTCATTTTGATCTCCGACCGGGTGAATCATCCGGTGAAGGATGGGGAACGCGCCGAGGATGGCGACGAACTCGAAGCATTTGGCGCGACGGCCGGTCCGAACGACGCGGGTATTCCCTTTGTGCAGGTCAAGGAGAGCGCCGTCGAGCCCTGGTTCCGCGCGGCTGGCAAGGATCTTATGGCCGTCGAGAAGGAGATCGACTCCAGCGGGAAGCCGCGCTCGTTCGCTTTGCCCGGTGTGGAGATCCACGAGACTGTGGATGTGGAGCGCGTTGTCAAAACGGTTCACAATGTCATCGCGTGGCTGCCGGGCCAGACCGATGAGTACGTGATCATTGGCGCCCACTACGACCATCTCGGCCTGGGGGGACAATTCTCGCTGGCCCCCTCGCTTGCTGGCACGGTGCATCCCGGCGCGGACGACAATGCTTCTGGAACGGCGGGCGTCATCGAACTGGCCGGCCATTTCTCGATGCTGCCGACGCCAAAACGCGGCATCATATTCATGACCTTTGCCGGCGAAGAGCTGGGACTCCTCGGTTCCGGCTATTACGCGAACCATCCGGAATTACCGCTGGCGAAGGCCGTCACCATGATCAACATGGACATGATCGGGCGCGTCCGTGACGGCAAACTCTACGTGGGCGGCGCCGGGACCGGCGACACGCTGCGCAAAGATCTCGACGAGATCACTCCTCATTTCCCCGCGCTCCATGTCGATTATTCCGACAACAGCGGCTACGGTTCGAGCGATCACACATCCTTTACTGCGAAGCAGGTTCCGGTGCTCTTCTTCTTCTCGGGATTGCACGGCGACTATCACAAGCCGAGCGATACCTGGGACAAAATCGATGCGAAATCAGCGGTACGGGTTCTGCAGCTTGTCGCCGGGATCACAGACCATATTGACTCGGAAAGTGCTCGTCCGAAGTTTATGCGCGTGGAGGAGAAAGAAAATCCACACTCCGGGGCCATTTCCAGTTCCGGCGGAGGCGGCGGAGGATATGGCCCTTACTTCGGCAGCATTCCGGATTTTGCGGAGCCGCCCCGTGGCGTCCGTTTCGCGGACGTCACGCCGGGTTCGCCCGCCTCGAAGGCGGGCCTGAGAGCCGGTGACATTCTTGTGAAATTCGGGACCGATGCAATCCAGAACCTCTATGACTTCACCTATGCGTTACGGGCTCATAAAGCCGGCGATGAGGTCGATGTGGAAGTGCTCCGCAACAACCAAAGCATGAAAGCAAGAGTACAACTGACCGAGCGTAAATAACTCGGTTTAGGCCGGATCCCGGTGGCATTCGAAATGCTCATCGAACCGTGAGGTCTATGGCTGCCGGCGCACAAATCGTGGAGTCTCAGTCAGTTGCGGCCCGCTACCCGCACGGGGCGGGGCAGAGGCCGGCGCATCGGCTGCAATTATATTCCGCTGACGCGCAGCTTCTGATCACAAATGTCGGAGAATTTATCCGTGAAGGGTTGGAGCGAGGCGAGGGCGTTTTGATCGTTGCAACTCCGGAACATGCCGCTTCTTTCGAGCGGTATGTACTTTCCATTGCTGAAGCGGGCGTTCGTTCGCCCATGGCGAAGGCGAAAGCGGCCGGTCAACTTCTTTTTCGGGACGCCGTGGAGTTGCTTTCCCAACTGCTGGTTGGGGGATCCCTCGACTACTCGCGCTTCGAGAACATCGTTGGCGAGGTGATGGGGCAGTTACGCCCACGCGCCCCGGGCACGCCCACGCGTGTTTTCGGGGAAATGGTCGGGTTGCTTTGGGAACAGGGACAGTTCGACATGGCGAACCGGCTGGAGGACTACTGGAATGCGCTCCTCGACGCCGGCAATTTTCAGTTGTTCTGCGCGTACCCAATCGACGTTTTCGGCGCTGAATTTCATTCTCCAGCGGCCGCGGCGGTGCTCTGTTCGCATACCCATCTTCTGCCGTCGGGCGATGGAAGTACCGTCGACAAGGCGGTGAATCGCGCCGGCACAGATGTGTTTGGATCGTGGAAGACGCCGGCCGCCTCCGCACTCCCTGAAGGGGAAGCGAAAATTCTCTGGCTGCGCGAGAACCTGCCGGGCGCGGCCGAGGAGATTCTCACGAAGGCCCGTCGGCACTACGATCAGGAAAAGCGCTTCCGCGCGCTTGTGGAGAACAGCTCGGATGCGATAGCACTGACGGATTCGCACGGGCGCATCCTTTATGCAAGCCCGTCGACCGCTCGCATTCTCGGCTATGAGCCGGATTCCATTACAGGGCAGCAGACCGCCGACTTCATTCATCCAATGGATCGCGACGCGGTTCGCCGCGCGATGCGGGCAATCCTGAACCGGCCTCGCACTCCGCTGCAAATGGAATTTCGCGCGCGGCATCGCGAAGGGCAATGGTGCTGGATCGAATGCACGGGCTCGAATCTTCTGGATGAGCCCGACATCGAGGCCGTTACCTTCAACTACCGCGACAATACCGGCCGCAAGGCCATCGAAACGGCATTGCGGGAAAGCGAAGCGTCCCTGCGCCAGGCCAACGCCGGCCTTGAGCAGTTCGCTTATGCGGCGGCGCATGATTTGCAGGAACCCATCCGCAACGTCGCGATCTATATCGAGCTCCTGGCCGAGAAATACCAGGACAAACTGGACGCCGAGGCGAATCACTTCATCAAAGTGGCTACCGAAGGGGCGCTGCGCATGCAAACGCTCACCCGCGACCTCCTCGCTTTCACGCGGTCACTCGACGACCCGCTGCGAAACGGCCAGACAGAGCACTGCGTTGCCGACGCGAGTCGCGTCTTTGACGAGGTTGCCGCCAATTTCAGCGCTGAGATCGCGCGCAGCCACGCCAGCGTGACCCGCGACGATCTACCCGTATTGCCAGTGCATCCAGCGCATCTCACGCAGGTGTTCCAGAACCTCATCGGCAATTCGCTCCAATATCGCGGCATTGCGCCGCCCGAGGTGCACGTTTCGGCGCGGCCTGGCGACGACGAGTGGATTGTCAGCGTTGCCGATAACGGGATTGGCGTTCCGGCCGAGTATCAGGAGCAGATCTTCGGGATCTTCAAGCGTCTGCATGGGCGCGAATTACCGGGAAATGGTATTGGGCTCGCGATCTGCGCCCGGGTGGTCAATCATTACCAGGGAAAGATCTGGGTCCGGCCGCGCCCGGGCGGGGGCTCGATTTTCTCGTTTACCCTGACGGCGCCTGAAGCACGACGCGCCTGCTGAAATCCATTTCCGGTTCTATATAGTTTTTTCGCTCACTGACCGATGAGCAGGCAGGAGCCCCACTTGCCAACACCTGCTGTTAACAATGCCCGGACGACGCGGTTGTCCCGGCTGCCACCATTGATTCTGCATCCGTTCAGCGGCGGTCATGGATCCGATACCCTGGTCGACGGCTCGCTGGCGTCGCTTGCGCTACAGGGTTTCGTCGACTCGGAAGAAGACCACCTGGTCCTGGAGAGGCGCGTTCTGGCCGGGCGGTATCAGGAAATGCGCATGCTCCTCTTCCTCGGCAAGGACGTCTTTCGCTGGATGCAGCAATGCGTGGGGCATCTGGAAGCAGCCGAGGATAGCGACGATCGTCTTGTTGAGCAAAGCTTCGCCGCGCTCATTGTGGAAGACCCGCCGGCGTGTGTTCAGGTCAAGCTGGAGTCGTGGGGTGTCAACGATCGCCGCGCGATATTCTCCCGCGCTATCGGGATTCACAGTGTCTTCGCGGAACCTCCTCCAATCGAATCTCTATCGCCAATCTTCCTGCGCAACTACCATCGCTACGCCGATCACGCTTACATCTGCTATCAGCACTCCCGGGCGTTCCTGGCTCTCGATTCCTCTTCGTGTCGATTCGAGATTTACGCGTCTGATGAGTACGCGCGCCTGCTCTCGGAAGAGTGGCAACTGGATCAGGAGTAAACGGCCCGGAAATACAGTGGGGCGGGAGCACGCAGACGCAAACGCTACTTCACGTCAGGCCCCAGATAGCGGATGGCGAGCGCGGTAATATCGTCCGATTGCGGGGCGGCGCCGGCGAAGGCCTTGACGTCGCGCATCAGGCCCTTGACGATGTCCTCAACGGACTTGCGATTGTTGGCTTGAAGATTTGCCTTGAGACGGCCATCGTCGTACATGGCTCCGGCCGCATCGAAGGCTTCCGTGACGCCATCCGTGTAAAGCAGCAAACCGTCTCCGGATTCGAGGCGCAGTGTGGCGCCTTCATACTTCGCGTCATCGTAGAGGCCCGCAAGCACGCCGCCGCCATCAAAGGCCTTTTTAAGCTCGCCGCGCGCGTTGAAAGCCCAGGGCTTGCTGTGTCCGGCGTTGCAGTAATCCACTTCGCCGGTGCGCGTGTCGAGAACGCAGTAGACAAGGGTCACGAACATCGTCCCGTCGCCTTGTCTCGCAAGCACGTGGTTCACGTACTGGATGCAATCGGCGGAGCGCGTTTTCTGCATGGCCGTTGCGCGCAGAAGGGTGCGGGTCGCGGCCATGAAAAGCGCGGACGGAACGCCTTTGCCGGAGACGTCGCCGGCGACGAAGCCCAGATGGTCGTCGTCGATCAAAAAAAGGTCGAAGAAATCGCCGCCGATCGAGCGCGCGGGCTCCATCTCGGCATAGATCTCGAATTCCGGCCGCTCCGGAAAGGGGGGAAAACGGCGCGGCAGCATGGATTGCTGAATGCGGTTGGCGACGGCCAGCTCGTTCGCGATTGCGTCGAGTTGCTGACGCGCCTGATAGCCCGCGCGGACGCCTTCCACCTCACGCATTGTTTTGTCGAGCGTAACTTCGAAATCCTCGAAATCGATAGGCTTGGTGAGGAAGTCGTAAGCGCCCCGGTTCATGGCGATGCGGATGTTTTGCATGTCGCCGTAAGCGGAGACGATAACGGTGCGGAGCACGCGGTCTTTCTCACGGAGGTGTGAGAGGAGAGTGAGACCGTCCATCACCGGCATGTTGATGTCGCTCAAGACGATGTCGATGGATTCGTCTTTATCGAGTTTGGCGAGCGCCTCTTCACCGTTGAGGGCGAATTCGAAATTGAGTCCTCCTTCGCGGATTTTGCGGCGGAAGCGCTGCTTGATCAGCAGCTCGACATCCGGCTCATCGTCGACGATTAGTATTTTGGATGGCATCAGTTTCTCGGGAGAGTCATTATGAATTCGGCGAACTGGCCGGATTGCGATTCCACGCGAAGCTGGCCGCCGTGCTGCTGGACGACAATCTCGTAGCTCATCGAGAGGCCAAGGCCTGTGCCGGAGCCGGCGGGCTTGGTGGTGAAAAACGGCTCGAATACCTTCTGGCGAATGGACTCCGGGATGCCATCGCCGTTGTCGCGGATGCGGATCTCGACTTCCTTCGGCTGATTCCGCGTGGTGATGCGGAGGGTCGGCTTGAACTGGCGCCCTTCACGGCGCGCTTTCTGGTCGGCCGCGAAAGCGCCATTGTTGGCGATATTGAGGATGACGCGGCTCAGATCGTGCGGCACCAGGTTGATTTCCGGAATCGTCGGATCGTAGTCTTCTTCGATCGTCAGGTTGAAGTTGACGTCCTGCGCGCGCAAGCCGTGATAGGCCAATTTTACATATTCGGCGACGAGCGAGTTGATATTGGTGGGTTGAATCTGACCCTTCTGCCCGCGAGAGTGCATGAGCATACCTTTAACGATGTCATCGGCCCGTTTGCCGTGCTCGCGAATTTTCGCGGCGTTGGTCGCGACGTCGTCGAGGGTGTCTTCGAGGAAGCCGAACTCGTCGGGATCGATGCGGTCCTTTTGCGAGACGATCGAGGCGCGGAGGTCGCCGACAAGCGATTTCAGGATCTCGGCGAAGTTGGTGACGAAGTTGAGCGGGTTCTTGATCTCATGGGCGATGCCGGCGGTGAGAGTTCCGAGTGAAGCGAGCTTCTGCTGGACGAGGAGCTTGTCTTGTGTCTTCTTCAGCTCTTCGAGGGCGGCGGCGAGGTCCTCGCTCTTGCGCTTCTCCTGCTCGTGGGCGGCGGTGAGTTCAGTTCGCGCGGCGCCGAGGTGAGAGGACATGTCGTCGAACGCGTGGGCGAGATCGCCGAGCTCGTCCTTCTGGTGAAGGTTGATGCGGTGATTGAGATCGCCGGCGCCGATGGCGCTCGCGCCGGCTTTGAGAGCGGTGAGGCCGACCGAGACGTCGCGGGCAATAAGCCAGGTAGCGACAAGGGCCACGATCGTCGAGACGAGAAAGATCGAAAACGTCGTCTGATCGCTGATGCGAGAAGCGGAGCGGAAGTTTTCACCCGCGGTCTCGGCGCGCTCGTTTTCTTCCGATTGTACGCGCGGCAGCGATTCCACCAGCACGTGCTGGCTGAGAGGCTCGGCGGTTACGGCCAGAGCGGTGATGGCTTTCGCCTGGTCGACGCCAAAGTTATCGTAGAAGACTCGCCACGCGGCAGAGAGCTTCTGAAACGAGTTCTGAAAATCGACAACGGTCGGCGATGCGGGCAACAGGCTGCGGAATTTCGCAATCTGGCCCGAGGCGGCGGCGAGGCGCGCGGCGAACTGCGCCTTTTCGGGCGCTGTGGCGCCTGCCGCCTGTTCGGCCGACGCGACCTGGCTCAGAACACTCACCTGCTTCTGGGCATCGTTCAAGGCGAGCTGAATGGATGAGAGAAGGGTCTGGCGAGTGACTGCGCGCTGAAGTTCCTCCACTGCGACGGCGCGGCGCTGATTGCTCCACACATACACTCCGGCATTGATGGCGAACATCGCCATAATGCCGAGGAATGAGATAGTGAAGCGGCGCCTGATCGTCACGAAGAATCACCGCAACGGATACGATTTATCGCCCGGCAGCTTGCCGTCGATCTTGAGCACCTTCAATCCTTTGGGTATCTGGGCGGCGTCAACGAAGGCGATGGCGCCGGGAATGGCGGTCACCAGGTCGTTGGCCATTTCGGTCGAGTACACGATCTTGGGACCCGCCGAAACGTCGGCGCGGAACACTTTCGAAATCCAGTATTGGCGGAACTGCGCCTCGCTCATTTGATAGATCGAGCGGAGCACGACATCGCGCTCCGGCGCGACGGGGGCGCGCATCAGCAGGACGACACGGAGTTTCGGGTTCCAGAACTGGCGTTCACCGAGGAACACTTTGCGTACTTCGGCGAAGCTGAGGTCGTCCACAGGAACGTCGTTGCTGACGATAATGGCCACGGGCGCGGCGGAAGCGAGTCCGGCAATGAGGAGAAGCAGGGCGATGAGTTTCACGGTCAGTGTCCTCATTAGAAGGTGAAACTCGTCTGTGCCCAGGCGACGTTCGTGTTGGGCAGTCCGGGGCGTTCCTGATAACGATATTCCAGCTTGAAGGCGGCATAGCTGGAGAAATCCCAGCGCATCCCGAGAGTGGAGCTGGAAAGTCCGAGATTGAGTCCGCTGAAGATGGCGTCGGCCCGTGGGGTATGGATGTACTCGTAACGATAATAGGGCTTCAAACTCATCGCCATCGGCAGGCGGTAGGCGACCTGCGCGTACCAGGCCTGGTTGTTGGTGACGCGTCCGGTGCCCGGCAGCTTGTGGTTGATGTTGAAGAATTCGGCGATGAATTCGGGGTTCTCCTTGTGCCAGACGACGTGGGCGGAGGTGATCCGCTCCTGGGCTTCGGGGCGTCCGGTGGCATTGAGCTTGTCGCGATAAACGGAGCCGCCGACCTGTAGGCCATAGAGTTTGTCGGGCTTGATGAAGACGGTGGCGAGCCAGGCCTTGTTGTTGTTGATGTCGCCGAAATCGCCGGAGCGGGAGAGGACGGAGCTGCGCCCGTTGCCGAGTCCAAGATTGTAGTTGAGGTTGAGGCCACCGGCATTGAAAGAACCTTCCGCGAGCGCGCCGACGAAGTGCACCGGGATGAAGCTGCCGCCGAACTGAATCATCTCGGGGCGGCTGGCGGTGGTCTGGAGCCAGGAGCCATGGTGGAATTCGGTGTTCCAGTAGCTAACGGGCGTATGGTAACGGCCGAAGGAGATCTTGAGGTGATCGCTCTGGTCGTAGCGGATGATGCTGCGCTCGACCTCGGGATTGAAGCCCGGAGCGGGGGTCGTGCCGGTGCCTGCATCCGTGCGAGCCGTGAGGCTGAGCTCGCCGAAGTAGGTGACCTTTTGCGAGAGCGCGGAACTGAAGTGGAGGATGAACTGACCTTCGTTGAATCCGGCGTGGGTGCCGGGGCGATCGCTGGCGGTGTAATTGATGTCGCCGAAGCCGGAGAGCTTCAGGTTGGGGAAGGTGGTATTCACGGTCTCCGTAATCGGTGTGCCGTGGTCATGCGTCGCGACGGCGGAAGGCGCAGGGGCTGGGGGCGGGGAAGGCGGAGTCACGAGCGCTTCCGTGGGCACCGGGGCTTTGGGAGCACGAGATGACTCGAGCTCGGTCACGCGCGACTCAAGCTGGTCGATGCGGCGGAGAAGCTGCTGAATGAGGTCGTTCTGCCGCGCGACATCGCTACCGGATGTTGGGGACTGGGCGTGCGCGGCGAGGGAGAGGAGAAGGCCGGCGCTAAAGAGTGTCGTCAGTCGATGCATTGGGTGTGCTCTTTTCATTTGATTAGCGCGCACAACGGCTTTGCAGCCTGCGCTCTTTGCCGCTTTTCGGCCGCGTACTGGAACTTATGAGAGTAACAGGGTCGGGAAGGTCCGGGGTTAGCCTCGAGGCCCAGGCAGAGTAGCCGGGACAGAACCGAGACACCGGGACAGAAAAGCCGATCCGAAACCCGTTTGAAAGCCAATAGGACAGCCATTCGAACCCAAACGAACCCACTTTGAGAAAAAGACCGAAAAGCTTTGAGATGTTGAGGATGAGGAGACCAAGGGCTGTGGAAAATTGGGTTTATTTTGAATTCCACGATTTCGCGTTTTCTGAAGGAGCCGCGCCCGCGAGCTGAGGCAGGGCTGAGATGGTAGCAGCATCGCGTGCATAGAGCGCTTCAGCCTGGGTCCAAAACATGATTTGGCGGGCTCAACTCGGGTTTTTTCGCATGCGAACGCTACCGGCATTGAGAATTGCTGCCTTGCTATCTTCAGTCCAGTTGTTCTGAAGGCAATTCTGAATGCCAATGGGGTTCGCCACAACCGCCCGGCTACTGTCGGGCTGATGCTCGACCGATACTGGTCGGGAGTACTGACTCGGAGTGAAAGGGGTCACTCATGCCTTGGATCGCCCGAGCCGACAAGAAACTTCCGATAGGCCGACTAAATGGGGTGCTACGCTAGAAACGAATGCGCCGGGGCCTTCAAATCGCACTCACGCTGTTGATGACCATTCTCATCGCGCGGCCGTTCGATTGTCTCGCGGGCGTCCTGACACCGAAGGCTGCGGATTGTTGCGCGAAGGGCAAATGCCTCCCCGTCACCGGTGCTGACGATTGTTGTAAGAGCGCAACGCCGGCGGGCAACCATCTGCTCGTGGCAAAGCAAACGCACGGCGGCATTGTTCCGCCTCCACATTTGTCATCGAGCTTGAGCCCGGTTTACTCTGCGCCATTGGTTGGGCCGCCAGCAGTGCTTGCTCACCTCACTGCGTCTCCTCCCGGTTCGCCACCAGCCAGCCGGAACAGTCTGCCTCTTCTGATCTAGTCCTCTCGCGGCGCGCTGCCGCACGCCGAGCCATTTCATCTACGCGGTGCCTTCGCTCGCCCACGCGCGTCATTCGACGCTGACGTTGCGCGCGAAAGCCACAGTGTCCCTCCGCAAACCCAAAGAGGATTTATGACTTTTGCTGCCAGGATATACAGCCCGCGCGTCTGGCCATTGTTCGCGCTTGCCGCGGCTCCGTGCCTCGTCAATGCGAACAGTGCTGCGCAGTCTCAACTGCACTGGGAATCGCCCGCGCGGCTGCACGAGACGTTCAGGAAGCCTTACCACGGCACGTTCACGCTGACGGATAAGGGAGTCGAGTTCCATTCTCCAAAACGCTCCCTCCGGTTTCTGTGGACGGACGTCCTCACGTTTGATCTCGCAGGACCCGCCGCGCTGACAATCACGAGCTACGAAAATCGACCCCTGCATGAACCGGGCAATCGCCGCTTTCACTTTACACTCGCGCGATCCATGCCGCCCGATATCGCCGCGCGCTTTGCAGCGCTCGTGGAAAGGCCGGTGATCAACGCGGCCCCGCAGTCCGGGACGCCCGTGATAACGGAGGTTCCTGCGCACCGCCGAGGTCGCTTTGGTGGCAGTAACGGGTCTCTGCGGTTTCGCGAGGACGGAGTCGACTACATCACGTCCGAAACGCGAGACGCTCGCAGTTGGCGTTGGAGTGATTTGCAGACAATCGCCAATCCGGGACCTTGGGAATTCCGCGTGACCGGATGGCGGGAAATCGTGGAATTCGATCTGAAACAACCGATGCCAGTCGAGCTCTTCGACCGGCTCTGGAATCGCCTGTACGCGAACGACCTCAATCTCGCCGTTCACCCGGAGAGTGATCACCGATGAAAACCATTCTCGTCCTCTGTTGCGCCACCGCGCTTGCCACGCCCTCGGGCGCGGTCTCTCTCCCGGAATTGCTCGACGAAGCGGTGCGTCACAATCCCGACGTCGCATCCGCAATGCATGCCTGGCGCGCCGCGGCTGAAGTACCCTTACAAGCCGCAACGCCTCCTGACCCGCAGATTTCGCTGCAGCATCTTTCCGTTGGCAGCCCTCGCCCATTTGCGGGCTTCACCAACAGCGAGTTCGGCTACATCGGCGTTGGCATCTCGCAGGACATCCCATATCCCGGCAAGCTCGGCCTGCGCGCCGAGTCGGCAAAGCGCGACGCCGAAATTGCGCGAGATCGCTACGACTCGGCGACGGCATCGTTGCTCGAAAAGGTGAAGAGCAGCTACTTTCAGCTCACGTACATCCAGAAGACTCTCGGCCTCCTGGATCGAGATCGCAACCTGCTGGACAACATCGAAAAGATTGCCGAGGCGCGGTACCGCCTTGGGCAAGGGACCCAGCAGGATGTTCTGAAGGCCCAGCTTCAGAAAACGAAAATCCTCGAAGACGTCGCCCATCATCACCAATTGATGTCCACCCAGCAAGCCCTGATGACTCAGTTGCTGAACCGGCAGCCGGGCGGACCGGCGATTACCGTGGACGACATCACTGAATCGCCTCTCAAATACACGTCGGACGAACTCCTCGCCATGGCCCGAGCGCAGAACCCGGATGTCACGGGTGAACAGGAGATGGTCCGCAAGCAAAGCCTGCAGGTCGAGATTGCCCGCAAAGACCGCTATCCGGACTTCAACGTTCAGTACCAGTGGGAGCATACTGCCGGACAGTTCCGCGACTACTACATGCTCACGTTCTCGGCGAAGGTGCCGATCTATCGCAGGCGCAAGCTCGATCCGGAAATGGCGCAGGCTGCGAGCGAGCTGAACCAATCGCGCCGCAACTACGAGAGCCGGGTGCAGCAGGCATACTTTGAAGTGCGCGATCAGTACATCTCCGCCGAGACTGCCTCGGAGATGTTGAAAATTTATCGTGACGGGCTCATCCCGCAGGCGATGGCCACGTTCCGGGCCGGCTTGGCCGCATACGAATCAGGCAGCCAGGATTTCACGTCGCTGCTTTTCTCCTTCCTCGATGTCCTGAAGTTCGACGAAGAGTACTGGAAGATCTTGGCGGAACACGAAACCGCTCTGGCTCGCCTGGAGCGCCTGACAGGAGCTGCAATTCGATGAGTGAAACGACTCTCAGATGTGCGGTGTTCCTCGCCGTGGGAGCGGCAGGACTCTTTGCTGCATCATCCGTTTACCTCTGGCTGCATCCCCGCGACGGCAAGACCGCGACGGCTACGGCTCCGGAGGTACCCAAGGTTGCGCTCGCACCCGTTCCCACTTCGGAGCCCGCCTTGGTTCCGGTTCAGTTGACACCCGAGCGCATGCAAAGCATAGGCGTGAAGACCGGCATCGTCGCATACAAAACCCTGCGCGATGAAATCCGCGCCACCGGCGATGTCGAGGTCGACGAAACGAAGCTCACATGGGTTCAGGTACGGTTCTCCGGGTGGATTCAGCAGGTATTTGCAGACTCTGTGTACCAGAAAGTCGCTCAGGGCCAGCGGTTGTTCACCATCTACAGCCCGGAGGTCGCGGCGACAGAGCGCGAATACCTCCTCGCCAAAGAGAATGATGGTCTCCTCGGCAACAGTACGGTCCCTGGTGTCGCTGCCGGTTCGATGTCTTTGCTGAACGCTGCCACCGAACGCCTCAGGCAGTGGCAAATTCCGGCTCGCGACATTCTTCAACTCGAGAGCGGCGGAGCCGCCCCGAAAGAAATTGAAATTGACTCCCCCGCGAGTGGCGTGGTCACGGAGCGGAATGCGTTCGCCAGCGCCTATGTTCAGCCCGGAACGAAAATATACACAATCGCCGACCTTTCACGTGTTTGGGTCTACGCACAGGTGCTCGAAAGCGACATCGCGCGCGTGCAGGTTGGAGACAGTGCGGCAATCACCACAGATGCACTGCCGGGCCGCACTTTTTCCGGTCGAGTGAGTTTCATCCAGCCCCAGTTCGATCAGACGACACGCTCCGCCAAAGTCCGCATCGAGATCTCTAATGAAGCAATGCGACTTTCACCCGGCATGTTCGTCAGCGTCAGCCTGGCAGCATCTCTGGGACGCCAGCTGACGATTCCCGCGTCCGGTGTTTTCCAGTCCGGGACGAGGCAGATCGCTTTTGTCGATCGCGGCAGCGGTTACTTCGAGCCACGCGAAATCGAAACCGACGCGCAGGCTGGTGACGACCTTGTGGTGCTGAAAGGCCTGAAATCCGGCGACAAGATCGTGACTTCCGCCAACTTCCTCATTGACTCCGAGAGCCAGCTTCAGGCCGCGATGGGATCGTTCGCGCCCCCGCCACCCGGCGCCGGGGCGGCCGCTGCGATCAATGCGGCGGCTGCGGGATACACAATTGAGTACTCCACCACGCCAGCGCCGCCGCGTCCGGGCGGTAACGTTTTCCGCGTCAAACTCTCAGCCTCCGGAGGAATGCCCGTTACTGGCGCCCAGGTCACGGTGACTTATTTCATGGCCGCGATGCCCGCGATGGGAATGGCTGCCATGCGCACGGTGTCAACGCTGACAGATAAAGGCGGCGGCATTTACGAAGGTCCCGGCAATATCCAAATGAGCGGGACGTGGCAGGTAACCGTCCTCGCCACCAAGAGCGGCCAGACGCTCGCCCAGAAACAACTCGACGTCTCGGCAGGCGGGAAATGAGGGTTGTGTGATTGGCCGCTGGATCGACTGGTGCGCACGCAATCGCTTCCTGGTTTTCACGGCTACCCTTGCTCTGGTTCTCGCCGGCATATGGGCAATCGGCCGCATTCCGCTCGACGCCTTGCCCGACATCTCCGATGTTCAGGTCATCGTCCACACCCCATGGAATGGCGAACCCCCGAACATCGTCGAGGACCAGGTCACTTACCCTATCGTTACCTCGCTCCTCGCCGCGCCGAAAGTAAAAGGAGTCCGCGCCCAAACGATGTTCGGTGATTCCTACGTCTTCATCGTCTTCGAAGACGGCACCGATCTTTACTGGGCGCGTTCCCGCGTCCTTGAATACCTGCAGCAGATTTCCGGACGCCTTCCCGCCGGCGTTCACCCTGCAATCGGCCCGGACGCAACCGGCGCCGGCTGGGTCTACGAATACGCGATCGTCGATCACAACCATCGCAACAGCCTCGCCGATCTTCGCAGCCTGCAGGATTGGTTCCTTCGCTACCAGCTCGAATCCGTTCCCGGCGTCGCGGAAGTCGCGACCATCGGAGGCTTCGTTCGCCAATACCAGGTCCGCGTCGATCCGGACCGCCTGCGGGCTTACAACATTCCGCTTTCGACGGTGATCGATCGCGTTCGCGACAGCACGAACGAGGTCGGCGGCAGGCTGATCGAAATGGCCGGCGCGGAGTACATGATTCGCGGACTCGGCTACCTGAAGTCTCTCTCCGACCTCGAATCCGTGCCGGTCGGAAATAAGAACGGCACGCCAGTACTCGTGCGCGACCTCGGGACTGTCGCATTCGGACCGGACATACGCGAAGGTGTTGCCGAATGGAACGGCGAAGGCGAGACCGTCGGCGGCATTGTCGTCATGCGTTACGGGCTAAATGCGCTCAACGTGATCTCCGGCGTCAAACGAAAGCTGCGCGATATCGCCGGATCGCTTCCGGCGGGCGTCGAAATTGTCACCGGCTACGACCGGTCGGGCCTGATCCGCGACTCGATCGCGACGTTGCAGCGTGACTTGATCGAGGAAGCGATCATCGTCAGCCTCGTCATCGTCGTCTTCCTGTTTCACTTTCGCTCGGCCTTGATCCCCATCCTCACCCTGCCGATCGCCGTGATCGGGGCTTTTCTGCCCATGTACTACCTGCAGGTCAGCTCGAACATCATGTCGCTCGGCGGCATCGCGCTCGCCATCGGAGTTCTGGTCGACGCGGCAATCGTAATGGTTGAAAATGGCTACCGTCACCTTTCCGAAGCCCAGCATCAAGCGGGCGCGGCCTCCCTGACATCACGTGAACGGGCCGGCATTCTTCTCAAGGCCGGCAAACAAGTCGCCCCCGCGATCTTTTTCTCGCTCCTGATCATCGTCGTTTCGTTTCTTCCGGTATTTCTCCTGGAAGCGCAGGAAGGGCGCATGTTTCGTCCCCTCGCATGGACCAAGACCCTCGCCGTTGGCTTCTCTTCCGTCCTCGCGATCACCCTTGTCCCGGTTCTGATGACACTCTTCATTCGCGGCAAGCTGCGTCCCGAATCGGCGAACCCAATCTCGCGTGTCACGCAGGCGATCTACCTGCCAGTCCTCCGCCTCTGCCTTCGTTTTCCGAAGACGACGCTGCTCCTGAACATCGTCTTCCTCATCGTCACGCTGCCTCTCGCCACAAAACTGGGCAGCCAGTTCATGCCGCCGCTGTTCGAGGGCTCATCTCTCTACATGCCCACAGCCTTGCCCGGCATCTCGATCGGACAGGCCTCACAGCTCATGCAGGAGCAGGATCGCGTCATCCGCTCATTCCCCGAGGTCGAGAGCGTCTTCGGCTCCATCGGCCGCTCCGACAGCGCCACCGACAACGCCCCGCTCGACATGTACGACACCACCGTGATGCTCAAGCCCAAATCGCAATGGCGTACCGGTATGACGCAGGAGAAGCTCGTCGCGGCGATGGACGAGAAACTTCACATCCCCGGTCTGTCGAACACATGGACGATGCCAATCGAAAACCGTCTCGACATGGAACTCACCGGCATCAAGACCCCGGTCGGCATCAAGATTCAGGGCCCGAGCCTTGATGGCATCCAACAGCTCGGGGCACGTATCCAGCAGATTCTCGGCGCGCTGCCGCAAATGCGGTCGATCTTCGCCGAGCGCGTCGCCGAAGGCTTTTACATCAACATCGAAGTCAACCGGCTCCAGGCGGCGCGTTACAATCTCACGGTCGGTGATGTTCAGCGTGTGATCACGTCCGCGATCGGCGGCGAAAACGTGGCCGAGAACGTGGAGGGCCGGGAACGCTATCCAATCTCCGTCCGCTACGCTCCGGATTTCCGCGACAATCTCCCGAAGCTCCGGTCTGTTTTCGTGGCCACACCTTCCAACGGGCAGATTCCACTTGGGGATTTGGCAAAGATTTCCTTCGCTCGTGGCCCGTCGATGATCCGCGACGAAGATGCGGCGCTCACCGGCTACGTCTACATCGATCTCAACACAAAAGACTATGGCGGCTTTGTGGAGAATGCCGATCGTCTCCTTCACGAGAAACTCGCACTACCGGCAGGCTACAGCTTCAAATGGTCCGGCGAGTACGAGTTCGAGATGCGCGCCAAAGAGCGGCTGAAGATCATCCTGCCGGCGGTTTTTTTCGTAATCTTCCTGCTGCTCTACATGGTTTTCCACTCGGTCGCCGAGGCCGTCGTGCTGATATTTCCGACGATTTACGCCATGTCAGGAGGACTACTGCTGCAGTGGTGGCTCGGCTACAACTTCAGCGTCGCCGTCTGGGTGGGCTATATCGCGCTCTTTGGAATCGCTGTCGAAACCGGCGTCGTGATGGTGGTTTATCTGCACGAAGCCCTCGACCACCGTCTCCTCGCCGGACCTGTCACCGCCTCAGACATCCACGATGCCGCCATTGAAGGCGCGGTTCACAGGCTCCGCCCGAAGTTGATGACCGTATGCGCCGTGCTCGCCAGCCTGGTTCCGATTCTTTGGGAAACCGGCGTCGGCTCCGACGTGATGAAGCCAATTGCCGCGCCAATCGTCGGCGGCATGATCACCTCCACGATTCACGTACTGATTCTCGTACCCGTATTTTTCGTGCTGATGAAAAGGCGCTCATTGCGTCACGGCACCCTGCAAAGCTCGCAACAAACGAACGAGGAAGCATGAATGCGGGTGAAAAAAAGGAGAACAACGATGAAGAAGATGCTTGGATACGGTGCAATGTTGGCGCTGTGCTCGCCGGCGATATTCGCGTCACAGCAAACATGGACAGGCCAGATCAGCGATTCGATGTGCAAATCGGATCACGCCATGATGCAGAAAGCCGCGAGCAAAATGAGCGACAAGGACTGCACGATGGCATGCGTAAAATCCGGCCAGAAGTACGTCCTGGTCAGCAACGGCAAGGTGTTGAAGATTTCCAATCAGAGTTTTGCCAGCCTCGCTGCCAATACAGGCGCCCCGGTAAAGGTGACCGGCGATGCCAACGCGGCAGGGGATGAGATCACCGTCGCTAAAGTAGAGCCCATTAAGAAGTAGCCCGTTTACCAACAGCCGGACTGAGAGCCTGCAAGCCGCGGAACGGGGTCTCAATTCGGCGGCAACCCTTCACTCCGC
>Ga0134125_10000671_pt1 | contig 44880 bp, 33 predicted proteins | sample KB31751_FD_96464 | JGI IMG/M metagenome (GOLD analysis project Ga0134125, IMG submission 96464) | Terrestrial soil microbial communities with excess Nitrogen fertilizer from Kellogg Biological Station, Michigan, USA - KB3-175-1 | ecosystem: Environmental > Terrestrial > Soil > Unclassified ...
AAGCGGCTTCCACGCGCTTCGCTGATCACGAAGCTCTTGAAGAGTGAGAGGTTCCAATCGTCGCGGCCAGGACCGCGCACGATGTTCGCCGGGAGGTTACCCCAGGTTCCCGCTGACGGAATCGCGAACGCTGCCGGGTTAAACCACTGCGCGGCCGTCTTCGGATAGCTGATCTTTCCGACGAGGTCCGGGCGGTTCCCAGCATTCGATACGACGTTGGTGACGTTGGATGGATCGTTCACGCCCATATTGAGAGGCGCGCCAGATTCCATAGTTACGATTCCAGAAAATTCCCATCCGCCTGCAACGGTCTTGAGCAAGTGGCTGTCGCTGTTCCGGAAGAGAGGAATCTGATAAACGAAGTTCACGAACGCAACCTGAGTGCGATCAAACACAGATGGACCTTCATCGTATCTCCACCCGACGTAAGGATTTCTTACGTTGTTAAGATCGGCGCCGCTGCCATTACTGGTAGTCGCGTCGGTCGCTTTCGCATAGGTGTAGCCGAATTGCAGCTGCAGGTCGTTCCGTAGGTTGCCACGGAGGTCAGCCTGGAAGGAGTTATAAGCACCGTTGGCTTCATTCTGAGCAAGGCGGATAGCCCCGTATCCTGCAAAGTTATACAGCTGGTTTTTACCCGCACCGTTAGCAGCCACCAAGGCTGGCAAGCCAGCGAATGGAGTCAAATTCACTTCTTGGTAGTCATTCTGATGACGGTTCTGGCTTCCAACATAAGACAGCGATAGGACAGATTTGGCTCCCAGCTGTTGCTGAACGCCAAGGCTGTACTGATAGCTTACAGGGTTCTTGTAGTTGTCAGCATTGATGCCTGTGACTCCAAGAGGAAGCACGGGCAACGCCGCAGCGGTAATCGTGCTACCCGTTGTGATGTTGACTCCTGGATTCGACAGCGAAACGCTGTTGAGTGTAGGGTTCAGGTCTCCCGGAGGATTCACAGCACCGTTGTACATATCGTTGCCTTGAATGCGCTCGTACATGGCACCGAAGCCACCACGAACGATGGTCTTGCCCTGGCCAGTAAGGTCATAAGCAAAGCCAATGCGGGGACCGAAGTTAGTCCACTGCGCCGGAACGAGTCCAGCTGGATTCCCATTCTTTCCACCAATGCCGATACCGTTGGTGTAGAACTGCACGCCAGCAAGGATCGGATTCGGGCTGGAGCTCAAACCCGGGCTCGGACCACCCGCGCAAGCAGGAACGGAGTTAACGCTGCAGATGTTACCGTTCGCATCGAAGGTGGCTGCGTTAGCAGGATTGTATTGATTTGGGTAGAAGTTCGAAGACTGCTGGCCCGCCTCATAAGTATGGGGCGCACCGTCCCAACGCAGACCTAGGTTCAAGGTCAAACGATGCGTTGCGCGCCAGTTGTCCTGAATGTAAGCCGCGTAGGAGTTGTTGTTCCATTGGCCAGTGATCTTAACGGCATCTTCGCTGTAGCTCTGCGCGTAGCCAAGCAGATAGTCAGCAAAGGGGTTGCCCGTGAACTGTCCGTTGAAGGTAAAGTTACCTTGCGTGTTAGCGAAAGCATCCTGGGTTTTCTTGTAGATTGCCCAACTGGCGCCCATTTTGATCTGGTGCGCACCCTTGGTCCAGGAGATGTCATCGCGCAACTGATAGTCATCCGCTTTATTGTTCCACGGAGTCCAGTTGGAAGTGTAATTCGCGATACCGCTGAGGTTAATCGAAGGAATGCGGCTAGCCACGTTGGGACCGGAGAACAGACGATTAAAGGTAAAGCCCGAGGGTGCAGTGAAGATACCCTGAGGGATGATGTGAATGCGGTTGCCATTGTAGTTGAAAGCGGTTTCGTTCAGCAGCGTCGGGCTCACCACGTAGGTGGTGTGCACAACCGCGCTGTACGAAGGATTACCGAAAACATCGCTAACCGTTGGGACGTTATCGCCGCTCCACTGAGTGGTTCCATAGGTCTGCGAAGTTTGCTCGGAGATCCAGTGTCCGAAAACCGAGAACTTATCGTTGAAGGTATGGTCAACACGAGCAATTTCTTCCCTGACGGTCGTCGGAGAATTGTTGCCGCCCTGGAACACATTGGCACCGTTGGTCGGAGCCGGGAAGATCCCAGCGCCGAGAAGAGTCTGGGCGTTGGCGTTCAGCAATGCTGTAGGAATTGCATTGCCCGAGTAACCCTGGAATACAGGATCGGCAACAGCACTAGAACTAGGAATGCTGCACCCGCCACTACCATTGGGCGTACTGAAAGTTGTAATACCAGCAGCGTTAAACGCACTCTGCTCCGCTGCGGAAAGCTGGTTGGCGCACGGAACGTGGAGTCCCGAGTGCAAAACAACGTTTCCTGCCGCGTCTTTACCATCCGCCGGCACGTTGCCGACGAAACTGCCGCCGTAGGTGCTAGTCACAGGAACGGTCTGATTCAGCAAGCCGCCCTGAACCAAGCTGCGCCATTCCATGTTGTAAAAGAAGAACGTCTTCGGGTTGTCGCTGTGGTGGAATTCCACTGGACCGCCGACGTTGAAGCCGTAGGTATTGAAGCGGAACTCGGCAACTTTCTGAGGAGCAGGGTTGAAGTAGTTGCGAGCATCGAAAGCATCGTTGCGGTTGAATTCCCAAAGGGAAGCGTGGAACTGCTTGCTGCCGGACTTAATAACTTCAGTGATGGTAGCGGCGGAAGAAAGGCCGTACTCAGCGCTGTAGTTTGAAGTCATGTTACGGAATTCAGCGATAGCATCGAGCGAAGGCATAACGCTGCCGCCGCTGCCACCACGATCAAGGTTTTCGCCGCCGTCAATCAGCTGCAGGTTGTGACCGGCGCGTTGACCGTTGATGCTGACACCGTTATCGCCGCTGACCGCGGTCGGGGTAATGAAGTCGCCTTGCAGGCTGGAGGCGCCGGGCGTCAACGCGAACAGAGAGTACACGCTGCGTCCATTGGTGGAGAGCTGCGTGACTTGTTGTCCGGTGATGACGCTGCTGACTTCGCTGGAATCCGACTGAACTGCAATGGGATTCGCTTCGACGGTGACTTTTTCAGAGATCGCACCGACGGTGAGAGCGAAATCGAGACGGTCGCGATCGCCTACGTTCAGGACGACGCCATCTTTTGAAGCGGACTTAAAGCCGGAAGCTTCCGCCTTGACGGTGTAATGACCGATCGGAAGACCGGCGGCCACATATTGGCCAGCGTCATTGGTTGTAAAAGTGTGAACCTGCCCCGTGTCGGAGCTGGTAATCGTTACGGCTACGTTGGGGAGCACAGATCCTGACGGATCGGTAATCGTACCAACGATGGTCGCCTCTTGGGCGAACGCAAACGAAGCAACAAACAACAACACGCAAAGAACCGCTAAACCGCGGGCCTTTGCAGGGAAACTACTGTACCAATGTTTCATTTACCAGCCTCCAAACGAAGTTTCCTGCCCTTAGCTAATCGAAATACACTAGTTGTGGAAAAGATATACGCGTGCGTAGCTTTTATCGTGGGTTGTAAATATTTGTCAAGACAAAACGACTCCCGATCGATTTTCTGAATCGACCCAAAGGCAAGCGCCAAGCCAAATATTGAAAACAAAGCACTTAATTCATTGTTGGGATATCTAATCTTGTTCCGGCCGCAAGTTATTTTTTGCAGCTCTCCCCTGTAGAGATCAAATCGATGAGCGATCATACCTTAATTCCTTAAAAACGCCACATAAAACGAATAAATATATTGGTATTAGTGACTTAGCTGATTCAGGAAGTCCGCACCGACCCGAGTGCGTTGCCCGATATTGGTCGAGTAGAGCTAGTATTTTTTCAGCCAGTCTAGTCGCGCTCGAATAATAGAGAGGTGTGATCTCTGTAAACAACCTTCCACGGAGAGGTCTCTACCATAACATTGGCCAGGGATGAACCTGCGGGCACGAGGACCCAACGCAAGCCATCCCGATCCAAAATTGTTTTCCACTCCGGCGAGACGCTTACCACCTTTACGTAGTCTTGAAGAAAATTCTCGCCATACAGATCATGGCGGTCATCAAGAAAAACTTTGGTGTCCGGCGCCAAGCGGTAAATCAAATATCCGCCCCAAGCGTCGGGGGCGAAAACCGGCCCGGCGATTTTCCGGGTCAAGATGAAGTCTGAGGCCTTCACGGGAAAGCGCGCGGAGTCGAAATGAGCGTCCATGAGCTGCGCAGAAGCGAACCGTCCTCCCTGAGAGCAAAGCAGGGCGCCAGATATAACCGCGATTACCGGCCACAAATGCCATTGCAAACGGAACTCGACTGCGCCCATGCGCTCGGCAAAGGCGCGTGAGGTGTTCAGCAGTGCCGATATCTTCGCGGCAAACTTCGCCGCCGACTTCGCCCCAGACGACGAACCCAGCAACCGATTGGCTGTCAACGCGTGAGAAAGCGGAGGCGCAAGGATCAGCGTTAGAAGCATGCTGGAGGTCGGCAGGTTTCGGGCCGCATAGAAACCGCTATGCACCGCGAAAAGTACTATCAATAACCTTGGAAGGCTTATTTTTTTAGGTGCAACAGCAAGTGTGATGATCCCCAATAAGACCAACAGCACGAAAGCCTGCTGCGCCCATCCGTGGAAATCAGGCGATTGGAATTCTTCAATGTGGTCTATGAGCCAGCGGTTCGAGAGGTAACGGTAAATATGGAGGTGAAGGCGATATCCGTACGGGTTGATAAAGGTTACGAGAAAACAGAGGCCTGTGACAATCGCGAGACGTTGAAACCAACTTGATATTTCTCTCCGCTCACTGTCCGGCGCCCGGACCGTGAGAAAAAGCCGGGAGAGGCCGCTAATTAGATAAATCCCCAGCAACACGAAGCCAAGCAAAAATTCTCCGTGAACATTTACCCAGAAAAGCATAAGCAGCGGAAGCAAAAACAAACGCTTGTGGTTGTAAGAAATCGCTTCTGGGCGAGCCAGAACCAATGGAAGGTGCGGTTGTGCGGAGTCCAGTATCTGGAACCAAATCAGCAGTAGCAGCCAGCTCAAGATGTGAGGGCGGGCAAATAAATGGATGGCAGTGGCAGCGAAAGTAAAAACAAGAAAAACTAGTGTAATGACGACATTTGCCCCTCGCGCAAGCGACAGGCGAAAGAGCAGCGCGAGAGTAAAGGCAATAATAATGGCGGAGATGAGGACGACGCCATTCAGGCCCGCCCATTCGTGGGCCGCCGCAGCCCCCACGTCGTAAAGCCACTCCCATGAATACCAAGGCTTGCCTTGCATAGAAGAAGAAAACGGATCGGCGCGGGTTATGGCGTGGGTGCGCAAGATCAATTCACCATTGCGGATGTGCCAGCCGATATCGGCATCGCCGAGGAGGCGCGGAGCGAGCGCACCGCAGGTCATTGCAAAAAGCAGAAGAATAAAGATGGTATCAGTGACCGAAGGCATGAGGAGGTCAAGCCAGGCGTGAATGCGCGGGCCGGTCTTTGGAGAATCTGCGGAACCGGTCTGTTGGCGCGAATTGGGGTCAGGCGACAATCGTTCGTTCCGGGAATGCCAGCATGAATGCAGGGCGAATCATGGCCCGTCAAAGCAAGAGCAATCATAGCGCACGCAGCGATTGTTCTTTCGCGAGCGTGAACAAGGTAAAGATGATCTTGCCAGTAGCGTTTAGGAGTCGTACCATTGCAGGTTTGTTGCGACATTCCACGCGTGTGTGTGCTTGTGGAGTCGAAAAGTCATCCATCAAACGACAATAGAGATCAATTCCCGGGGAGAATAATAATGCGTCGCGTCGTCATGATTCTGCTTCTTGCTGGAGCCGTGGCTTTTCCATCCGCTGTCTTTGCCCAGAATTCGCCTTCCTCATCCGCGGTTTGTACCTTCACGGACGGAAATCAGATCAGCCTACGGTACAACCGGGCGAAGTATTCTAAAGATCAGCCGCCTATGGGACAGCCATGGTCGCCTGACGGCGTGCGCATGGACTTGTTTACGCAAACGGCACTGAATATTTCAAATACCATCATCCCCGCCGGAGCATATTCGTTCTATTTCATCCCCGAAAAGGATGCATGGACGTTCGTCATCAATAAGAACGTAACAGCGGGGGCCCCGTATAACCAGCAAGGTGACCTTGCGCGAAAAAAGATGTCGATGGAAAAGCTGGAAGACGCCGCACCGCGTCTGAATATTTATTTTGGACATCTGGCTCCCAAGCAATGCACCATGCGTGTGGATTACGGCAAGGTGAGGGCTGTGGGAGATATCAACGAACAGTAAATAAGGTGGGTGCAGGACGCCGGGCGGGGAACCCTCGTCTGAATTTATGGATCGATCTGATCAATGCAGGTCAGCGGGGCGACGAAGGTTCCTCAAAAGCGGCGCACTAGGAGCATCAGCCGCGGCGCTGTTCCCTGCACTTGCTACGGGCATGGAAGTTCCACCCGGAGACGGCGGCCAGGCTTCTGCTCCTGAAATCAAACCCTTCGAACTCGATGAAGTCACCATTGCAGAACTGCAAAATGGGATGGCTTCAGGAAAATTCTCCTCCCACGTACTGGCTCAGAAGTATCTTGCGCGCATAGACGAAGTAGACAAGCATGGCCCGGCCGTCAACAGTTTGATTGAGCTGAATCCCGACGCTTTATCCATTGCCGACGCTTTAGATACAGAGCGCAAGGATAGAGGGCCTCGCGGGCCGCTTCACGGTATTCCCGTTGTCATCAAAGACAATATTGATACGGGCGACCGCATGCAAACGACTGCGGGTTCGTTGGCATTGGTGGGATCGCATGCGGCGAAAGATTCTTTTGTGGCGCGCAAGCTGCGCGAAGCAGGCGCCGTCATTCTTGGCAAAACCAATCTCAGTGAGTGGGCCAATATTCGCTCCAGCCATTCCACCAGCGGATGGAGCGGTCGCGGGGGCTTAACAAAAAATCCCTACGCTTTGGACCGGAATGCTTGCGGTTCGAGTTCCGGGACGGGCGCGGGAGTGTCGGCGAATCTCTGCGCGGTCGGAGTGGGGACGGAGACGGACGGATCGGTTGTTTGCCCTTCGTCGGCGAATGGGTTGGCGGGGCTGAAGCCGACGGTTGGACTGATCGGCCGTTCTGGAATTATTCCCATCGCGCATAGTCAAGACACGGCGGGGCCGATGGCCCGGACCGTGAGCGATCTGGCGATTCTTCTGTCCGCTCTGGCGGGATTCGATGAACGCGATCCCGCGACGGCGGAGATGAAATCCAAGCCTGCCCTGGATTACACGAAATTTCTGGATGCGAAGGGCCTGCGCGGCGCGCGGCTGGGTGTGGCGCGAAAATATTTTGGCTTTCACGATGCGACCGAAGTGCTGATGAACGACGTTATCGCGGGGATGAAGCGGGAGGGCGCAGTAATTGTGGATCCAGCGGACTTGCCTTCGTTTGGAAGATTTGATGACAGCGAGCTGTTGGTGCTGCTCTACGAATTGAAGGCTGACCTGAATGCGTACCTGTCAAACCGGCCTGACGCCGCGGTGCATTCGCTGAAAGACGTGATCGAGTTCAATGAACGGAACAAAGAAAAGGAACTGCAATATTTTGGCCAGGATTTATTTCTGAAGGCCGAAGAAAAAGGCCCCCTGACCAGCAAAGAGTATTTGGACGCACTCGCTGCCAACCATCGCCTTTCACGGCAGGAAGGCATTGATGCGGTGATGGACAAGTACAAGCTGGACGCCATCATTGCTCCGACCGCTGGGCCTACATGGATTACGGATTTGGTGGACGGCGATCATGTTGTAGGCGGAAGTTCGAATGCGGCGGCGGTGGCCGGGTATCCGGACATTGCGGTACCGGCTGGATACATTTTCGGGTTGCCGGTGGGGATTTCGTTCTTCGGACGGGCCTTGAGTGAACCCACACTCATCAAGATCGCGTACGCATTCGAGCAGATGACGAGAGCAAGGAAAGCCCCGCAGTTTCTGCCCACCATAAAACTCTAATCATTCGTAGCGAAGGGCCTCGATGGGATCGAGGTTCGCCGCGCGCAAGGCAGGAAACATTCCACTGCAAATGCCTACGACGGCAAGAATCAGAGTGGAAATGATGAGAATGTTGGGCGCGACGATGAGGCGAATGTCTCCGGCTTCCGCATGTTGCGCCATCGCGCTGTAGAAGGTCAGCCGGCCCACGGAGAACGAGACAATATAGGAAAGTATGATCCCGAAGACGCCACCGATTCCGGTAATGACCATGGCTTCGGCGAGAAATTGAAACAGAATGTCTCGCTTGCGCGCGCCCAAAGCCTTCTCCACTCCGATTTCCCGCGTGCGCTGCGTCACAGAAACCAGCATGATGTTCATCAGCCCGATCCCGCCGATGGCGAGGGTATGGTGCCGATGAATCCGAGGAGAATTTTCAGACCAAGAGTGATGATGCTGAACTGCGAGAGCTGCTTTTGCGCGTCAAAAATAAAGACGGCGCGTTCATCGTCAGGCTTAAAGCCATGTTCGGCGGCCAGCGAACTGCGCACAGTCTTGGTAAGGGCGTTGTGGTCGAGACCTTCAAAGTCGAGCCAGATGCCGCCAAGATAGTAGTTGTTCTGCAGAGTATCCATGGAGTTGAACGGAATATAGACGACGCGATTGATGTCATTGTCAGCCTCCTGCATACGGGGATGCAGAACGCCGACCACCCGAAAGGAGACGCCGTTCACGCGGATGTATTCTCCCAGGGCGGGCATGCCTGAAAATAGCTTATCTTTGGCTTCGGAACCCAATACGGCGAGGTGGGCATGGGAGTTGTTGTCTTGCTCATCTATAAAGCGCCCGTCGTCCACGCCAAGGTTCCAGATGGTTTCGACCGCGGGATCCACTCCAAAAGTAGTAAAGCTGAAGGATCGTGCTCCCCATTGCACCGTGGTGGACATATCGGATTGACGCGAAACGTGGCGGACGAGCGGCACGACATTCTGCAATAGCTCAACATCTTTATTGGTAAAGCGCACTGGCGTGCCTGCTTTATTGCCTCCGGCCTGTTGCGAGGTGCGTCCGGCAAAGATGCCGACGGCGCGGTCGCCGTAACTCTCAAAAATGTTATTGATCGCGTTCCCAAAACCCTGACCGTAGGCGAGAAGAAGCACAACCGTGGCAATGCCCCAAGCCATCCCGAGCATGGTCAGGATGGTCTTGCGCATATCGTGGCGCATGGCGCCGTAGGCTTGTTGCAGCAAATCGCGCTTCATAGTTATTCTCGCTTCTATTTCTTGCGAAGCTATTCCTTGCGGAGAGCTTCCACGGGTTGCAACACGGCGGCCTTGTGCGCGGGATAGAGGCCGGCCGCGATTCCCGCTACGGCCAGCGAGCCAATCGCCAGTATGGCGGTAGAGGCGACCAGCCGCGGAGTGTCAAACCCCGGGGGCTGAGGCAAAGTGGCCAACCCCGCCATAATGGCCCACGCTCCGGCCATCCCAATAAGCCCACTCATGATGGTCAGGAATGCTCCTTCCACGAAAAATTGAAACATGATGCTGCGCTTGGTCGCGCCCAGAGCCTTCCGCAATCCGATTTCGCGAGTACGATCGGCCACCGCCACCAGCATGATGTTGATGATGCCGATGGCGCCCAATGCCAGCGTGACGAGCCCCACACTGCCCAGAAAATCATTCATGGCATCGAAGATTTTGCCAATCTGGTCCACGCTGCGAATGGTGTCCCATTCGTCGAAGGCGTCCTCATCGTTGTAATCGAAGCCGTGATTTTTCGCGATTACTTTGTGGACTTCCAGCTTGGCAGTTTCATGCAACTCGCGCGATACAGGCTGATAGTTGAGATAGCTGATGGCATCTGTCAACTCTCCGACATTGGTAGGGGGGAAATATTGCCGCATGACGCTAAAGGGAACGAACATGCGGAGATTTTCCGTGCTGTTGTCGCCGCGACCGGTGCGCTGCAGCGTGCCGATGATCTGAAAGCGGATGCCATTGAGCAAAATAAAACTGCCCACGGCGGGGCGGCCGGGAAAGAGCAAGCGGCGGGCTTCGTCCCCAATGACCACGACGGGGCGCTTCTGGTTGTCATCAAGATCGTTGAGCCATCGGCCTTCGGAGATGGGTAAGTAGCGAATCTGGCGAAGATCAGCGGGGGTCCCGATCAACTGGCCGCTGCTCTGGAAATAGTCGCTGACGGCGCGAACGTCGTTTCTCTGGATGAGCGGCGCGACCAACTTTACATCCGGGCAGGAAGAAGCGATGTCGAGGTAGTCCCGATAGGTCAGGTAATACCACTTCATACTGGTGAAGCTGCCGTTGAGCACCGGCGCCCGGCCGCCCCAGATGAACATGACGTTTTCGCCCAACTCATTGAATTGCTTCTTGTTACCGGAGCGAAAGCCTTCGCCGAGTCCCACGAGTAGCAGTAAGGAGCCGACGCCCCAGGCGATGCCGAACATGGTGAGAAAAGAACGCAGTTTATGCGCCCAAAGGGTGCGGAAGGTTTGCGCGAAGATTTCAAGAACAGCCCGCATAAGAGACAAACAGCTCAATACCTTAATTTTATGATACGTGAGACGAGGGGATTGCGTTCCGGATATCGGGGCGTACGTTGTTCGATATCTCTAATTATTAGACGCGGGCCCGCCCGGCAATATTCGGAATTTTTGACGGGAGACCGGGTCTATTGTTGTTTTGGGGCGGGAAGGGCGGAAGTCGATGGCGACGCATCCCGTTCGACCAGCATGATCCGCTTAACCTGGTTGCGATCGAAATGCTGCGAACGTCCCCCTACACGAACGGCGACATCCATCCCGGAAACGGATTCCAAATCGCCGTTCACTACACTACCATCACGCAGTTCGATCGTATCCTGGGCCGCGCTACCCAATTCGAAGCTAACACTCGCACCCGAAACGTCATCAGGGCCCATCTCCAGAGGGAATCTTCCGGTGTTAAAACCCTCCTTGCTGAATTCGAGTGTGTGCTTACCTACGGAGACTTGCACTATTTTGGGCGTGGTCCCGACTTCCTGGCCATCCACCTTCAGTAACGCACCCTGTGGGATGGAATTGACAGTTACACCGATCATTTTAGGAGGCGCTAAAAATCTCAATTCGTCCGGCAACTGTTGCGCCAAGAGTTCGATGTATTCAGGTTTCCCGGCCACCGACAGCGTAGTGGCAAATTTCACAGTTTCCTGCGGTGCGACATCGTCGAGCGATATATACCCCTCACCAATGCGGACCTTGTTCTTGTCCAAAATATGCAGAGTGAAACCCATGGCACTAATTTTTTTGTTCCAAAGGTTTGACGCAGTTGTATCGCAGGTATAAGTATGCTGGTTGCCGACCGAACCAACCTCTTTAAATTTTCCAAATGTGATACGTATGATGGCGGTGCCGGTTTCTGGCCAAGTAAGCACTTGCACAGGCTGCTCCTTGGCAAATGCAACTGAGAAGGACAGAAGAAGGAAAATTGCGATGCAGTTTGTGCGGTGAAGCATGGCTAAATATAGTTAACAGACAGCGAGGAAGCAACAACTCCTCACGGGAACGTTTAGCCCATGTGTTCCCAGGAGTGGAAAACCTTCACATCCATGATTGCCGGAACTTCGGCTTTCGACTTCTAAGCTCGAATGTCCGCCATGAGCTGCTCGACTTCGGCTTTCAAGTCGCCAGTCAGCGGAAGCAGAGGTAGGCGGCCCGCGCCGCCATAATATCCATTCAGATCCATTGCGTATTTAATGGCGGGAATGCCCAACTCGCCCGCGACTCGTTGTGCGGCTTTGATGATGCGCTCTTGTTTTAATGCCGCGAGTTCCGCGTCACCTTCTTTGCGGGCCGCGTACACCTCGAAACATGCTGTGGGAGCGCAGGTGGCGAAGGCCAGAATTCCGCCGACGGCCCCAGCCTGAAGCGAGGGATCAAATTTTTGAGCTGCCCCGGCCAGCACTTGGAAGCCGACTTCCTTTTGGCGGGTTTTGATGCCTGCGGTAACTTTGACCGCTGCGGATGAGGGTTTCCCAGTTCCCGATAGGGCAGCGACTGAAACCAGTTCCCTGCCCTGATTTTCGCTTCGAGCGGCGCTTACCATGCGAGGCGTTACTGCTTCAAAAATTTCGGTGACGGTAGTGCTGCGTTTAATGTGGCGCGTGGCTTCGACAATCCTGCGGATTTTTTCTATGTCCCCACTCGACTCTTTAATTCCGATGATGTTCGGGTGCCCAGCGAGTTCAATCACAACCTCCGCCGGCATGTCGTAGGCGGTAAGCGGCGGCACGTTGTAAATCATTACCGGAAGCGGCGAGCGATCGGCGACGAAGCGATAAAACGCCAACATGCTTGCAGGCTTCATTTGCGGGCGATAAAAATGCGGCGTGCGAACCAGTGCCACGTCGTATCCCAGTTCGGCGGCGTATTCGGTCAGCCGCAGAGTTTCGATGGCAGACTCAACGCCGGTGCCCGCGACCAGCACTTTATGCGGCGCGGCCGCGGCACGGGCCGTTTTCAGCACCTCGCGGCGTTCGTCATCAGAGAGCATAAGCGACTCGCCCGTGGAGCCGAGAACGACGATGCCGGCAATGGGAGTTTTCGAAAAGCGCTCGACGTTATGCTCGAGCTTTTTGAAATACACGTTGCCGTCGGGGTAAAACGGCGTCGTGATTGGAGGATAGATACCGTGAAGTAGCATGGAACTGTTTCTAGATTAAAGCATCTTCACGAGTTGTGTCTTGCGAGGGCTGGAGTTTTTGATTTGAACTGTCCCGAGGAAGACACATGCGTCTGAAAGGCGGGCACAGCACATTGTTTCCTAAACTTACGTCCGCCGGGGTGGCTACGTCAAAATCCCGCTCAAGCTGGACTTGAACGGGGTGATCAGCGTTTCAGGCGGGGGGAACCTTCGTTTCTGATCCGCTGATTCTTACTGCATCTTCAACCTCATTGACCTTCGCAGGTCACATCATTGTTCCAGTCCACGAAAGCGCCGTTGGGGTTATCCCGCCAGGCCCAGACGTGCAGTTCGAAGAATGAGGGAATGGCGAAGCGGTTTGGAGCGTCCACGAACTGAAAGTCCTGGCCTTCCAGTTGTGGTGGATTATTGTCATGAGCTGCTAGCCAGGTGGCGGCGTCCACGATGTACTCCACGCCCACCAAGCGCCGTTTATTTCCCATCGGCTCGTAGATCAGGGCTTCCGGATACTTGGCATCAATTTCGCCGTCCCCAATAAGCGAACCATTGAGGTAGTGGATGCCCATGGCGCCATGGTCCGGCCCACTGACGCAGCCGAAGGCCGGCGCGTACCCTGCTCCGGCGGCGTTGTTGACGTTGATGAACTGCGCAGTGTTCGCGCGAACGATCTGGACGAGCTTCGCCGAGAGGGCGTGATCGTGACCATGATCGTTGGCGACGGCCAGGATGGGCGCGACTACCACCAGCGTGCTGAGTAACGCCAGGCGCAGAACGCCCACGGTTGATTTGAGAATAGTGCTTTGTATCGTCATTGTCATATCTCCTTGTGGTTTTAATTTTTTTGAGGGGCGCTCCTGGACCATGTTGCTTTTGATCCTTCTTCGGTCCAGGAGCGAGCTTTGAAATTTCACGACATTTACAGCCGTTCGGCGGTCACCGACACTGGCACCCCGTTGGTCAGGGAATCGAAGACCGGCGAGTATTCCGGCCCCAGGCTTGCGACCTCCTGCAGCTTTTCGTCCGACACGTTTGCCTTGATTTTGAAATTGACCCGGATGCCCTGGTAGCCTTTGCGGACACTCTTGTCGAGTTCCAGAAACCCGTGCAGGTCGAGATTGCCTTCGAGCGATGACTCCACTTCCTCGATCTCAATCCCGCGCGCCGCCGCCTGGTAGACCATGGAAGTAGTCAGGCAAGAGGCCAGCGCGTGGAGCAGGTGTTCGACTGGATTGGCGGCCGCGTCCTTGCCCAGCAGGACTGCCGGCTCGTCTGCTTCGAGCACGAATGGCCGGGGATGCGAAAGCTCCTGTGTTGCACCATAAAACTCGTGCACGGTAGAGCTGTTCCGCGACCCGCCGTGCCACTGGTTGCGAACGCGAAACTTGAATTTTGCCATCGCTGGCGTCGCCTTGATGAGACCGATCGTCGTAAAGAGTTCGTCCACGATCACGCCGTTTACGACCGTTGAAAACTTCTGTGCAGTTGCCATGTTTGTTTCCTATCCTCCATTGTTTTTCAATAATTCGCTTCCGATAAACTGAAGTTAGACGCAGATTGTGCTTGCAACAAGATGGCATATTTGCCATCCTAGATGGGTGCTTCAGCCACGCTCGGTTCTGGATGCTTTAAGAGTGAGGCGACAAGAAGGTGACGCGATGAAAGAGATCACAGTTCTACTTCTCGACCAGATGTTTTCCTCAACGGCCATTGGCCCCATGGAAGTGTTCCGCCACGCCGGTTCGCTGTGGAACCTGCTTACGGGGACACAGCAGGAGGCGCGATTTCACGTGACCACGGCGTCGGCGAATGGACGCGCGGTCCACTGCGATGGGGGAATCAAGATCCAGCCCAATGTCGCGCTTAAAGATGTCGGCAAGACCGATCTTATTTTTGTTCCGACTACCGGATTGAGCGTGGACGATGCGATGGAGCGCAATGCGGCGATTGTGCCCTGGCTGCAGCGCCGCAGCACGCGTGGAGTGGCGATCGCCAGCGTTTGTTCAGGAGTCGGCCTGGTCGCGGCTGCGGGACTGCTCGACGGCAAACGCGCCACCACGCACTGGGGATTGGCGGAACGTTTCAGGGAGAAATACCCTCGCGTGAAATGGATGCCGGAGTTGATGGTGACTGAGGACCACGGATTTTACTGCGGTGGCGGAGTGAACGCTTCGCTCGACCTCAGCATATATCTGGTAGAGAGGTTTTGCGGACACGATATCGCGATGCAAACGGCCAAGGCGCTGCTCATTGAGACGCCTCGCGCGTGGCAGTCGGGGTTTGCGATTGTTCCGCTAAAAACCGACCACACCGATGACTCGATCTCCAGCGCGCAGGAGTGGATGCACAAGAATTTCTCGACGACTTTTTCTCTTGAGGACCCGGCGAGGCTGGTGGGCATGAGCGCGCGTAATTTTGTGCGCCGCTTCAAAGAGGCCACCGGAGACAGTCCATTGATTTATCTGCAGAAGTTACGGATCGCCGCCGCGAAACGCATGCTGGAGAACAATCATCGCTCGATGCAGGAAATCTGCGACGCTGTCGGCTATCAGGATGTGGCGTTCTTCCGCGGCCTATTCCAGCGGCACACCGGAGTTTCGCCGAGCGCCTACCGGGAACGATTCGGAATCGCTTCACAGGCGCGCTTTAATTGATCGCAAGACAGGAGACTTCATGGATATTCGATCCATCCAAAAACCGTTGAAGGAACAATATCGTCGTGATCCGCGCAGTTCGCGCATCACGCTAACCGCGAAGGGGGGACAGACGGATACGCCGCTGTCCTGCTCCGTGGACATTGGACGCGCGGTCTATTCGGCTGAAGCCCACAAAGGAGTCGGGGGCGGTGGCGTGTCCGCTTGTTCGGGCGACCTTCTGCTGGGAGCGCTCGCCGCATGCGCTCAGTTGACATGCCAACTGGTGGCCACCGCGATGAATATTCCGGCGCAGCGCATCGAAGTAACGGTGGATGGCGATATGGATTTATCGGGCACGCTGGGAATTTCAAAAGATGTGCCGGTGGGTTTTGAAGCGATTCGCCTGAAGTTCGATATAGATGCGCCCCAGGCGACCGCCGAGCAATTAAAAGCGTTACAGGAAAAAACGGAGCAGTATTGTGTCGTCCTGCAAACGTTGTCACACCCTCCGAAGATAAGCAGTGCGTGGAGCGGTCCCGGTTAAGGGTGCCGAAACGCGCGTCTACGGGATTGGCATTCCAAAAAGCAGTTGCCCCACTCGCGCAGCGGGGCGAGTGGGGCAGGCCTGGAGTTAGAAGTGATCTTTCCAAGTGAAACTTAGAAGATCAACTTCGCTCCGAGTTGGAATTCACGAGGATCGAACGCCGACGTAACCTGACCAAAGTTGCTGGATCCAACGTTGGTGCTGATTCCGCCATTGTTGTAATCACCCTTGAATTGAGTGTGGTTCCAGGTGTTGAAGCTCTCGGCGCGGAACTCGAAACGGCTTCCCCGCGCTTCGCTGATTACGAAGCTCTTGAAGAGCGAGAGATTCCAGTCATCACGGCCAGGACCACGAACCAAGTCGTGTCCCAGGTCACCGTAAGCTCCTGGCGCCGGTGTCGCGAATGCCGCCGGATTGAACCACTCAGTAACCGTCTTGGGATAGCTGATTTTGCCAACCAGATCCGGACGATTGCCAGAGTTCGGGATCACGCTGGAGACGTTGCTGCCGCTGACTCCCATGTTCAATGGCGCGCCCGACTCCATCGTGACGATTCCCGAAAGTGACCACCCGCCTGCAACGGTCTTGAGCAGATGATTGTCACTGTTCTTGAGCAGTGGTATTTGATAAACGAAGTTGGTGAATACGACGTTGGTGCGGTCGAATACTGATGGACCTGCATCGTATCTCCATCCAACGTATGGGTTGGTGTTGTTGTTCAGGTCGGCGCCGGCGCCATTGCTGGTGGTTGCATCCGTCGCTTTGGCGTAGGTGTAGCCGAATTGAAGCTGCAAGTCTCTTGCTACATCTCCGTGCACGTCAACTTGCAAAGAGTTGTAGCTGCCATTGGCCTCGTTCTGAGCCAGGCGGATTCCGCCGTAGCCGAGATAGTTATAGTCCCTGGCGATGCCAGCACCACCAGAGGCAACCAATGACGGAAGAAGGCTTGCCGCTGGAAGATTGACTTCCCGATAGTCGTTCTGATGGCGATTCTGACTACCAACATAGGACAACGAGAAAACGGTCCGTGAACTCAGCGCCTGCTGAACGCCAAGGCTGAACTGATAACTCACGGGATTTTTGTAATTGTCAGCGTTGATACCCGTTACGCTCAAAGGAAGGACGGGCAAAGCCGCGGCAATAATCGTGGCGCCAGTGCCGACATTGAGTCCGGGATTTGAAAGCGATACGTTATGCAACGATGGATTCAAATCTCCGGGAGGATTTACAGCACCGTTGTACATGTCATTACCCTGAATCCGTTCGTACATGGTGCCGAATCCACCGCGAACAATCGTTTTGCCCTGACCGGTAAGGTCATAAGCAAAACCAATGCGTGGGCCCAAGTCTCCCCAGTGAGTAGGCACCAGACCGCTTGGGATTCCGTTCTGCCCGCCTACGCCAATACCGTTGGTATAGAACTGCACACCGGCCAGAATCGGATTTGGACTTGTGCTCAAACCAGGGCTCGCCGCTGCGCAACCAATATTCGTGGTGGCAGTCGCAGGTCCTGAGCAGATGTTGCCGCTGGTGTCAAAGGTAGCTGCATTCGCAGGGTTATACAGATTGGGGTAAAAGTTCGAGGATTGTTGATTGGCTTCGTAGGTATGTGGAGCGATGTCCCACCGCAAACCAAGATTCAGAGTCAAGCGGTGCGTTGCGCGCCAGTTGTCCTGAATGTAAGCCGCGTAGGAGTTGTTGTTCCACTGACCGTTGATCTTCACGGCGTCTTCGTTGTAGGTCTGCGCATAACCAAGCAACAAATCGGCGAAGTCATTGCCGGTGAAGTTGCCGTTGAAGAAGAAATTCCCCTGAGTGTTTGCGAACGCATTCTGGGATTTCTTGTAGATTGCCCAACTGGCGCCAAACTTAAGCTGATGCGCGCCCTTGGTCCAGGAAATGTCGTCGCGGAACTGATAGTCGTCCGCTTTGTTGTTCCATGGAGTCCAGTTGGATGTGTAGGTCGCTCCCGTGCTCCCTTGCAATGAGATGGAGGGAATACGATTGTCAAGATTAGGGCCTGTAAAGAGCCGGTTGAACGCAAAGCTCGACGGGGCCGTAAACAGACCCTGCGGAACAATGTGAATGCGATTGCCGTTGTAGTTGAAAGCAGCTTCGTTCAACAGCGTCGGGCTAATCACGTAAGTGGTGTGCACGACCGCGCTATACGAAGGATTGCCGAAAACGTCGCTAACCGTTGGGACGTTGTCGCCGCTCCACTGGGTTGTGCCATAAGTCTGCGAGGTTTGCTCGGAGATCCAGTGTCCGAAAACGGAGAATTTGTCGTTGAAGGTGTGGTCCACGCGGGCGATTTCTTCCCTGACGGTCGTCGGAGAATTATTGCCACCCTGGAATTGTGAGCCACTCGTAGGAGCGGGGAAGATGCCAGCGCCGAGCAGCGTCTGGGCATTGGCATTGAGCAATCCAGCCGGGATCACGCCACCGCCAGGGAATGCCACGAATTGTGGATTCGCAGCGGCGGTTTTTGATGTGTCAACGGAGCATGAACCACTTGCTGTGGGCTGACTGTAGGTGGTGATGCCAGCGGCTGTAAATGCCGCTTGCTCGGTGGATGAGAGCTGATTTTGGCAAGGAACGTGGAGACCCGAGTTGGGAATGACGACGCCATTCACGTCTTTGGAATCAGCCGGTAAATTGCCTGCGAAGTTGCCACCGTAAGTGCTGGTCAAGGGAACGGTCTGGTTCAACAAACCACCCTGAACCAGGCTGCGCCATTCCATGTTGTAGAAGAAGAATGTTTTTGGATTGTCGCTGTGCTTGAACTCCACCGGGCCGCCTACGTTGAAGCCGTAAGTGTTAAAGCGCAACTCCGAGACCTTCTGCGGCGCGGGATTGAAATAGTTGCGGGCGTCGAGCGCGTCGTTGCGCACGAATTCCCAGGCGGAAGCGTGGAACTGCTTGCCGCCGGACTTGATCACTTCAGTGATGGTGGCGGCGGAAGAGAGGCCGTAATCAGCGCTGTAGTTGGAAGTCATGTTGCGGAATTCGGCGATGGCGTCAATGGAAGGCATAACGCTTCCGCTGCTGCCGCCGCGATCCAGGTTCTCGCCACCGTCAATCAGTTGCAGGTTGTGACCAGCGCGCTGGCCGTTGATGCTAACGTTGGCATCGCCGCTGACCGCAGTCGGCGCCATAAAATCGCCCTGCACGCTGGAAGCCCCAGGCGTCAGAGCAAACAGGCTGTATACACTGCGGCCGTTCGTGGCAAGCTGCGTGACCTGTTGTCCGGTAATGACGCTGCTGACTTCGCCGGAATCCGACTGCACGGCAATCGGGTTCGCCTCGACCGTCACCTTTTCAGAGACTTCGCCGACTTTCATTGCGAAGTCGAGCCGGTCGCGGTCGCCAACGTTCAGGACTACGCCATCTTTCACAGCGGAACTGAACCCTGCGGCTTCCGCCTTGATCGAGTAATGGCCAATGGCGAGATCGGGAGCCACGTACTGCCCCGAATCATTGGTTGTGAATGTGGAAACCCGCCCCGTGTCAGTGCTGGTGATTGTGATGGTGACGTTGGGCAGGACCGAACCCGATGGATCCGTAACCGTGCCTACGATCGTCGCCTCCTGGGCGAACGCCAGCGAAGAAGCCATTAAAAGAACAGCTCCTAACCCTAGCCAATAACCGATGCGGCGGCCTTTCGTTACGAAAAGCTCTGCGTATTCATATAGCAACTTCATTTTTACTACCCTCCAAAAATGCTCCTTGCCCGTGATTTGGCTGCGCGAAGGAACCTTGCTGAGATAACTTCTCCTGAGAAGTGGTATTGCACAATATCCAGTTGACGCAGTTTAAGTATGACCATTATGATTTTTGAAATGAGAAGAGTACCCACTGGAATCATGCCGATCGTGGGAATTGACCGGAAAGCGCCGCAAGCGCTCCATAAGCAAATCTATGACGCTTACCGGGTTGCGATTCTGAACCACAGCCTGCGGGCGGGGCAGCGAATTCCCTCCACGCGCACGCTTGCCTCTGATCTTGGAATCTCGCGCATTCCGGTTTTGAATGCCTATGCCCAACTTCTGGCGGAGGGTTACTTTGAAAGTCGCGTTGGGGCAGGGACGTGCGTTTCCACCTCCCTGCCGGACCAGATTGCCCGCGCCGATTCATCAATGCGGCGGGCAGTGAAAACTCGCTCCGGCCCACGGCCGGTCTCGCGACGATCCACTCTCCTACGGCCCCTAGGGACCGCACCTTGGTTACGGGGTTGGGGAGCGTTCGGAGTAAGCCAGGTGGCTTACGAACACTTTCCATTTCAGATATGGTCGAGCCTCGTGAACCGGCATACCCGGAATATGGGGCCGAAGTCGCTTGATTACGGCGATCCGATGGGCTCCAAAGATCTACGGGAAACCATCGCTACATATTTAAGAACTGCGCGAGGGGTCCGCTGTAACGCAGAACAGATCATGATTGTCAGTGGTTCGCAGCAGGCGCTGGAGGTAACGGCGCGCGTCTTGTTGGACCCGGGAAACTGGGTATGGGTGGAAGAACCAGGCTACCGTTTTGCACGAGATGTTTTTCTTATGAATGGCTGCAAGCTTGTACCGGTTCCAGTGGACTACGAGGGACTCAACGTTGCCTGGGGCATCAAGCGAAACCGCAAAGCCCGCGCTGCGTTTGTTTCCCCCTCCCACCAATATCCGCTGGGCGCAACAATGAGTGCTTCGCGGCGGCTGCAATTGCTGGACTGGGCGCAAAACTCGGGCGCGTGGATCATTGAAGATGACTACGACAGCGAATATCGCTACGAGAGTATGCCGATACCCTCGCTGCAAGGCCTCGATAGTAATGCTCGTGTCATTTACATCGGGACCTTCAGCAAAGTTTTGTTTCCGTCTTTGCGGCTTGGCTACATTGTGATTCCCCCTGACCTGGTGGATCGTTTTACGGCGGTGCGGATTCCCATGGACATTGGGCCGCCCGACTTTCATCAGCGGATCCTTACCGATTTTATTAAGGAAGGACATTTTTCCCGTCATATCCGGAGAATGAGGCTGCTTTACAATGAACGCCGCGCCACGCTGATCGAGTGCATCCGCGAGGAACTTGGGTTTGCAGTGGATATTGTTGGCGGTCAAGCGGGCATGCATCTTTCTGTGACCGTCTCGAAAACAACCAATGACCGCAAAATTGCCGCACGGGCGGTTGAAGAGGGCCTCTGGCTGCTGCCGCTCTCTACGTCCTATTTAGGGGAGGCGTCGCGTCAGGGATTCATCCTGGGATTTGGGAGCACGTCAGTCAAGGAGATGCCGCAGAAGGTGCGCAAATTTCGCGACCTGCTGAACTCGGCATGATGCTTATGTTTTCTATTCTGAGATAGCAACCGGTCGCGACGCCATGAGTTGGGCGAAGCGCGGATCTTTGCGCAGCGCTGTGAATTCGGCGTCTTTGTAGACTGCGTCCACGTCTTTATATCCCTCTTCCATCGCTCGCCGCAGGCATTGGAGAGACCGGTCAGTTAAGCCGTCCTTGGCATACAACTTTGCCAGAAGATAAGCAAAATGGGCCTGGTCTGCCGGGGAGGAAATTTGCCCGGCGACGCCCACATGGGAGACCCGGCTGAAAACGTCCGGATCAAGGCGAACGGCTTGAGCGTAGGCCTTGGTCGCTTTGCTCCAGTTCTTTCTGGAAAAATAGGCCGTTCCGAGATTGCTGAAGTAGGAAGCGTCGCCGGGACCGTAGCGGATGGCTTTTTCGTAGTCCTTCGTGGCCTTGCTATATCGCCGCTGCACGTATTCGACAACGCCGAGATTGTTATAAGCCTCGGCGTAGCGCGGATTCAATTTGACCGCACGATCGAAGTTTTTTCGGGCGTCCTCCAGTCGTGCCGACATCAGTTCGGTGATGCCCAGTTTGTTATAAAGTTCAGCGCTGTCCGGGTTCTTCCGTATGGCCGCCTCGTAATAGTCGTGGGCATCGAAGTACGCTTTCGCGGCACGCAAGTCATCCCCGCTCTTTTCGAGGTCGTCTGCCGAGGCATCCGCCACAAGTAGTTCGCGATCACGTGCCGACAAGGGCCGCACCTGCACTTTTTCAGAGGCGATGACCTGGGAATAAATTGGAATGATATTAAGAGCGACGATGGCCAGGACTGTAATGACAGGGTGTCGAGTCATAACAACTTCCTCAATGTTCGAACCGTGCCTTGACTTCATACAAACATAAAGATCGCTCCGCCAAATTCGGAGGTCGCGAAGCATAACGAAACATCTAAACGATGACGCGTCAGGTGGTTTCGAGCAATATCCATTTGACGTGATTTGGATATAACCACTTATGGTTTTGCGAATGGTATTTTTGGGGCCAAAAGAATGAACTTTTCAATAGCCGGGAATGGCCCTCGGACCTGAACCCCGGGAAAAACACTTCCGGCTTTTCCTCCATGTTAAAATTTCAATAGCTTCTTCCCTTTGGAGCTTCCGAATGAAATTCGGCGTCATCATCTTTCCCGGATCAAATTGTGATCACGACGCGTATTGGACCATTCAGAATGTGGCTAAACAGCCAGTCACATTCCTTTGGCACGATTCGTCCGATCTGCAGAATTGCGACGCCATTATTGTGCCCGGAGGGTTCTCATACGGCGATTATCTGCGGACGGGAGCGATTGCGAAGTTTTCTCCGGTGATGGAATCGGTGCGGAAATTTGCCGCTGGCGGCGGGTTGGTGCTGGGAATCTGCAACGGCTTCCAGATCCTGTGCGAGTCGGGCCTGTTGCCCGGCGCGCTGATGCGCAATGTGGGGCTGAAATACGTCTGCAAGCCGGTGCATGTTCGGGTGGAGAACGCCGACACTCCTTTTACTGCTGCGTGCAAGCAAGGTGAAGTGCTGACCATTCCTATCGGTCACATGGAAGGAAATTATTTTTGCGATGAATCCACGTTGGCGGAATTGAAAAGCCAGAACCGGATCGTTTTCCGATACTCTACGCCGGACGGCAAAATTACTCCTGAAGCCAATCCCAATGGATCGCTCGATAACATCGCGGGAATTTGCAGCGAAGGGCGCAACGTGCTCGGCATGATGCCGCACCCGGAGCGCGCCAGCGAACCTGCGCTGGGTGGCATGGAGGGCTTCAAGATCTTTGAGTCACTGTTGACGGCAATGGCGGTAAAGTAGTCTTTGCCTTACGTGCTTCATTGCGCGTTTCGGCGTACTGCTTCGTTCCACACTCCTCTTCACACATCCAACCGGTTAGCAGCGGCAACGCGTCCGTACCACTCTCCTGAATCCTTTACAGTGCGCTTCTGATCGCGAAAGTCCACATAGGTGAGGCCATAGCGCTGGCTGTATCCGTCGGCCCATTCAAAGTTGTCGAGCAGGCTCCAGGCATGAAAGGCGCGAACATTTGCGCCATCGGCGATGGCGCGGGCAAGCTCGGTGAGGATTTCACGGAAGAATTGGGTACGGCGCACGTCAGGCACGCGGCCATTTTCTTTTTCGTAAGGAGCATCGAGATAGCTGCATCCGCACTCGGTGATCTCGATAATCGGATGGTTATAGTCGCGCGTGACCTTCATGACGAGGTCATAGATTCCACGCGGAAAAACTTCAAGACCAGCATCGGTGAGGCGGTGCTCGGTGGGCATGACGGCGTTGAAGCGCGTGTAGCGGTCGCGGCCTGTGGAGGTGCCCTCTTCGATCTCGGTGCCGAAGGTTGCTCCGCTGGCGGCTGAACCTCCCGCGTCAGAGACGATACGTCGCGTGTAGTAGTGGAAACCAATCCAGTCGAGCGGAACTTTCATGATCTTGTCATCGCCGGAGCGGAAGCCCATGGCCTCGTATGGGGTTGGTCCGACAAAGGCTTTGGGATAGTCGCCATAGATGGCGGTATGGAGAAAATAATCGTTGTTCATCGCGTGATAGCGGGCGGTGGCGGCGCGGTCGGCTTCGCTATTGGTCTTGGGATAGGCAGGGGCCATGCCGTATGCGCTCCCGACGGTGGCCTTGGATGATGCCGCTTTGATGGAACGGAAGCACTCGCCTTGCGCAAGATTCAGAGTATGCGCGGCGCGAAGGAACAGATTGTAGTCAGATTTTTGCGGCGGAAACACTCCGGTGCCATAGCCAAGATAAGCAACCGTCCACGGCATATTGAAAGGCGCCCAGACCGTGATGCGGTCGCCAAGGTTCTTTGCGAGGATCCCGGCGTACTCGGCGAAATATCCGGCGAGGTCGCGATTGGGCCATCCGCCACGGTCTTCGAGAGCTTGCGGCAGGTCCCAGTGATAAAGCGTGCAGAAAGGACGAATACCGGCTTCGAGCAGCGCATCGGCAAGGCGGCTGTAATGGTCGAGACCCTTCTGGTTCGGCGCGCCTGTGCCGGTGGGTTGAATGCGCGGCCATGAAATGGAAAATCGGTAGCTCTTGAGGTTGAGGCGCTTCAGAATTCCAATGTCTTCGGGATAAAGATGATATTGGTCGCAGGCAACATCGGCAGTGGCGCCGCCTTTGATTTTTCCAGGCGTGTGAGAGAAGCGGTCCCAGATAGATTCGCCCTTGCCGTCTTCATTCCATGCACCTTCTACCTGATAAGCAGCGGTTGCCATGCCCCAGTAAAAGTTTGCAGGGAAACGAGCGCCATTGATTTCGACCGAAGAAGCTTCACGGGACATTTGAGGCGATGACGCGGAAGCTTGTGCGCTAAGAACGGGTTGGGCGAGCAATGCGCTACCAGCGGTGACGAGAGAATTCGTAAGAAATTCGCGGCGATTCATTGAATGATGAACCTCCAAGCGCAAGTAAATATAGCACTCTCAGGAATCGCAGTGGTGACGGGTGAATTCTATTCCGTGCGGAGCGCCGCCATGGGATCAATTCTGATCGCTTTGTGTGCCGGGATGTAGCTCGCGAACATTGCAACGAGAACGAAGAGGATTGAAATACCCGCGAATGTCAGCGGGTCGGCGGTTCCGACTTGAAACAGAAAACTTTTTAGGACGCGAGTTAGTCCAAATGCTGCAGTGATCCCCAGCAAGACTCCGACGATGGAAATAACCAGGCCCTGCCCGATTACCAGAGAAATAATGTTGCGGCGTGGCGCTCCGAGCACGCAACGAATGCCGATCTCCTTTGTCCTTTGCACGACGGAATAGGAGATCACACCGCAAAGACCGATGATGGCCAACACAGTTGCCACTCCGGCAAACGCTCCGAGCAGCCTCATAATAAGCCGAAGTTGTCCCTGCTGGGCTTCGACGACATCTTCCATGGTTGCGATCTTAGTGACCGGCACGCTGCTGTCGATCGCCAGAATTTGGCCGCGAACTGCGTTTGCCAGCAATAGAGGATCGCCATCTGTACGCACTACGAGCTCTGCTGGAACTACGTTTGGCAGTTGCGCGGCAGGCAGATACAGGCCTGGCATGAGTGCCTGGTCTTTTCCCTTTTCACGAACGTCCGCCGATATTCCAACGATCTCTTTCACCTGGTGATGCGCGCCCATCACGATGGTCTGGCCAATCGGATCGGGACCTTGGGGATATTGAGGCCAGAAGCGGCGCGCGAAAGTTTCGCTGATGATCGCCACAGGAGTTGAATCGGCATGGTCGTGCACATTGAATGCCCTTCCTCGCTTCAGCGGAATGTCCATGGTTCGGAAATATTCCGGCGAAGTAACCTTGAGGATAGCTATGGGGCGTTGGTTCAGTTTTGCCTCGGATCCCTCTGCACGCTGCACCGGAATTCCCATCCAGCCGGCCATGGGGAGTGTCGAACTCAGCGCGGCGCCCCGAACTCCGGGCAGCAAATCTGTGCGTTGAATCAGCTGATCGTAGAACGCAGTGAGTTTTGCGCCCGTCTCATAGCGTGTGGGCGGAAGTGTGACGTGCATGGTGAGAAGATGGGCGGGCTGAAAACCGGGGTCAACGCGAGACAAGCGGGCGAGGCTCTCAATTAATAGAGTTGCGCCGATCAGAAGCACAACAGAAAGTGCGACCTGACCGACGACCAAAACGCTGCGCGAGGAAAACATGCGAGACCGCTTTTCTTTTTTTGAACGGACCGCGCTGATAATCTCTGCGCTGCCCTTGAGTACATCGGAAAGATTTGGGCGCGATGCTATAAGCGAAGGCACAAGTCCAAAAAGCACGCCAGTGATAATCGAAAGCACGACGGCGAATCCTAGGACCATGCCGTCCATGTGAATTTCGCCGGCGCGCGGGAGATCAACAAACGTCATGGTACGAACGACCCTCAGACTGGTTAAAGCTAGAACTACCCCCAATGCACCGCCTACCGATGAAAGAAGAATGCTTTCCGCAAGCAGTTGCTTGATCAGGCGTGCACGTCCTGCGCCGATCGCGGCCCGGACAGCGAATTCATGAGAGCGAGACGTGGCGCGGGCCAGCAACAGGCTTCCAATGTTGGCGCAAACGATCAGCAATACAAGGCAAACGGCTCCCATCAGCAGCCACAGTTTTGGGCGAATGTCGGAAACGACTTCATCCTTCAATCGCTGCAAGCTTTCTGGTTGATCGAGTTTGGCGTCGAGCATTCCGAGATGGGTCATTGCGTATTGGCGCTTCAAAGTGCCCAATTCGGCCTCCGCCTGTTCAACGGTCACGCCGGGTCTTAGGCGGCCAAACACTGTTAGCGTTGGGCTGAGCGGCCTTGATGGAGGGTCGATCATGGACGATTCGGATGGCTTCGTCACCCATACATCCGCGCCTGCGAATGGAAATTGGAAATCCGGCGGAAGAATGCCGATGATGGCGTACGGTACTCCGTCGAGTATTAGCGATTTGCCGATTGCGCTCGGATCTCTGTTGAACCGGCTCTGCCAGAATTCGGCGCTAATCATCACCACGGCAGGCGCGCCCAGCTTGTCTTCTTGCTCGAGGAATCCGCGCCCTTGCAAAGGCCTGACTCCAAGTATGTGCAGAAAGTTTCCGGAAACGCGGGCGCCATTAAGCACTTCAGGTTCTCTCATGCCTGAAAATGTGAAATGCTCCACGCCAGAGAATGCTCCAAGTTCTGTATAAGAGCGGCTGGCTGCTTTCATCTCATCGAATCGAACAGGAGTTATCCCTCGCGTTAGGAGTACAACTCGATCCGGATCTTGGTAAGCAAGCGGCTCAAGCAGAACGGCATGGATGATTGAGAACATGGCGGTGGTTGCGCCGATCCCGACGGCAAGAATCACGATTGCGAGCAGCGCAAAGCTGCGGTCGCGGCGCAATGTCCTCGCGGCATAGCGTAGATCCTGCCATAAGATTTCCAGAGCAGGCAGGCCGCGTGCTTCGCGGTGTTGCTGTTTTGCCTGCTCCACTCCGCCAAACTTTACGAGCGCCGCCCGCCGGGCCTCGTCTGGCGACATGCCACGCTTGATGTTTTCTTCAATGGCGAAGTCGAGGTGTGACGCAATCTCAGCGTCGAGTTCCTGATCCCGGCGTGAATGAGAGAAGGACGAACGGAGACGGATAAGTAAGCGCTGAATCCGGGCCATCAGTGTTCTATTCCTTTCCGCAATTCACGATGCTCAGTTATTGCGCAACGCGATCATCGGATCAATGCGCGATGCGCGGCGGGCTGGCAAATACCCGGCGATCACAGCAACCGCAGTTAATAGCAAAACCGTTCCGGTAAAAGTAGGTGGATCGTCGGGATGAACGGCGAAAAGCAACGATGTAATGCCCCGTGCGACAGCGAAAGAAGCCGCGGCACCAAGTAAGATTCCGATGAGCGCCAGCCGCAGAGTTTTGGCGATTACACGGAACTGCACATTAGAGACAGTGGCCCCGAGGGCCATGCGGATGCCGATTTCCTGCGTTTGCCGCGTAACGGAATAGGAAATTACGCCGTAGATTCCAAGCGAGGCAAGGATTAGTCCGAGCACCGCAAAAATTCCGACAAGATAGACGAAGAATCGGCGGGGCGATGTGGAATGATCAACAATTCCCTGAATGGTTCGAAACTCGACTGCGGGCTGGCCGGGATTGATGGCGCGCAAAACGCTCATCACACTTGACGCCAGAATTTCTGGCGGCAGGCTGGTGCGAACGACAAGGTTCGAGCCGACAGGGCTGAACTGCGTCCGGATCAAATACATCTGCCAACCGGGTTCGGTTTCTGCGCTGCTTTCACGTACGTCGGCCACAACACCGATCACAGTAGCCTCTTTCGAAGCGACCAACGCAGTGCGCCCAACGGGGTCCTCTCCGGGCCAAAGAAACTTGGCCGCTTTCTGGTTGATGATGACGACAGGCTGATTGCTCGCAGCGTCCTGCCAACTGACATCGCGACCTTCAATCAGGTGCATACCCATAGCGTTCAGATATCCGGGAGTCACTACATAAACAAATGTGGGAGTAAACTGCCCCTGGTCAAAATCCTTGCCATTCGCCCTCAAACTCCAGCTGCGGTTCATGCCGAGCGGAAGATTGTCGGAGATGCCAGCGGCTTCGATGCCTGGAATGGCTCTTATCCGTTGAAGCATATCTTGCGCAATCGCACCCCTCTGATCGCCATTCTGGTTGTAAGGTAAGTCGGCTTTGATTGCTGCAGTGCGAGCGGGTTCAAATCCTAAATCAACATCGAGCACGCGAAGAAAACTGTGGAGCAATAACCCCGCGCCTACAAGCAGCACACAAGCCAACGCCAGTTCCGAAACTACAAGGATCGAACGCAGTCGTTCATGTTTTTTGCCTTCGCTCATACCCTGACCGCCGTCCTTGAGCGCATTCTGCAAATTGTTGCGCGACATTTTGAAGCCGGGAGCAAGGCCGAAGACGACAGCAGTGGCAACGGTAATGAACAAAGTCCAGGCAAGAGCAGTCCCGTCAACCTTGACGCTACTCAATAAAGGCAGAGCAATGGATCCCTGATGGGCGAGATAGGAGGTAATAAGAAAAGCGAGGACCAGGCCGAAAATCGCGCCCATGCCCGAAAGAACCAAGCTTTCAGTAAGAAGTTGGCGAACCAGGCGTCCGCGGCCCGCGCCCAAAGCGCTGCGCATGGCAAATTCCTTGCTGCGTGCGGCGGAACGCGCCAACATGAGATTCGAAAGATTCACGCAGACAATCAGCAGGATCATGCCGACAGCACCCCATAAGACGATGAGCGAGCGGCGGAGCTTCCCGCTGACATATTCCTTGAGGATGGTAAGCTTCGCTGAATAACTCCCTCCCCAATCCGGATGTTTGAGGTTGAAATGTAAATGAGGGAATACGAGATCGGCTTCAGCCTGTGCCCGGGCAACGTTTACTCCGGGCTTAAGGCGCCCAATAAGAGAAAGCCCGTTCCCCCAATCCTCCATGTCATCCAGAATTGCCGGAGCGTAAACATCGACTTTGGAGCCGGGCTCGAACACGGAGCCGAAATCAAACGTCTCAGGAAGCACGCCGATCACAGTCATCGACTGATCGCTGATGCGAACTGCTCTGCCGACAATATTGCGATCAGCGGCGAAATGTTGTCTCCAGAATCCGTAGCTCAACAAGATCACCGGAGCAGCGTTGTGCCTGCATTCGTCGGCGGTAAATGAGCGACCCAAAATCGGCTTGACACCCAGTGTTCCAAAGAAATTTTGCGCGACCGAAATGCCCGTGATCGGCTGCGGTTCGCCATTGCCCATCAGCTGCATATTGTCGTCGGTAGAGAAAGCGAAATAAGCGGTTACAGATTCAAAGACGTGATTCTGGGCAATGAATTCTTTATAAGCGTCGCTTGAATAGGTTTGCGCAGAACGTCCGCCGACGCCTTTACTGCCCGCAATCCAAACCAACTGCTGCGGATCGTGAAAAGGCAGAGGCTGCAGCATAATCGTGTTCACAACGCTGAACACGGCAATGTTCGCGCCGATGCCGAGCGTGAGAATCAAAACTGCCACCAGTGTGAACACCGGATCGCGGCGCATAGTGCGGAATGTATAGCGAAGATCGAGCCACAGGATGTCCAGACCATGAAACCCGCGGGCTTCGTGCTGCTTCGCTTTGGCCTGTTCCACGCCGCCGAATTGGAGAAGTGCGTGTCGATGCGCTTCTTCCGGGGACATTCCGCTCTTGATGTTTTCTTCGGTGGCAAGCTCCAGATGAGACGCCATCTCCGCGTCCAGTTCCCCATCTCGCGACACACTTGGAAAAGATGAGCGCAACCGATCGAATCGTTGCCGAAGCCAGCGCATCATTCTTCACCGCCTTCCCCTTGCATAGCCAGCACACGGCGCATTACGCCGGAGAGCCTCTGCCAATAGACGGCATCTTCGGCCAATTGTTTGCGGCCTTTTTTGGTAATGGAATAGAACTTGGCTTTGCGGTTGTTGTCGGAGGTGCCCCATTCGCCCGAGATCCAGCCTCGTTCCTGCAATCGGACCAGAGAGGCATAAATGGTCCCCTGGTTTAGCAGGATATCTTCGCCGCTTACCTGTTCAATGCGGCGCGCAATGCCGTATCCGTGCAGCGACCCCATCGCCGCCAGAGTCTGCAAAACCATAAGGTCCAGGGTTCCCTGCAATAGATCGATCTTTGAATCCGCCATTTCTTGCGCCTCCTGTGTTATAGCCACAGCAGTATGCCACTTCTTCTGTGCGAATACAACAGGAGTGTGGGACATTTTTTGCGGAAGTAAAGCAGTTGATCGCGCCGATATCTCCCGGTCAGAGCCGGACCTCTCTCGATTCCTGCTCAGTTACAATCAGCTTTCACTCCTCATACAAGGTGACGCGATGAGAATTTTCTGTGGCTTGACGCGCTTTGCTATTTTCCTGGCGGGTCTATTGCTGGCGGTCCCGCTGCTGGCTGAACCTCTGCCTCTGAAACGCGCCGTAGAGTTGGCCTTGACGCACAGCACCGTAGCGGCGAGCGCCGCTGCCGACCAGCAGCGCGCGGCAGCGGCTTATCTGGAGAGCCGCGATCAATACCTGCCGCAAATTGTGGCGGGCTCGGGATTGGGCGAATCCTGGGGATTCCCGCTCACCCTGGAAGGCTCCGCGCCTTCGATCTTCAATGTGAATGCCCAATCTGCCCTCTTTAGCCCGGCGTTGCGGTCCTTCGTGAAATCGGCAAAGGAAGAATCCAAAGCGGCGGGGTTGCAGGCGCAGGACCAACGGGCGCAGGTGATGCAGGACACGGTGCTTACTTACGCGGAGTTGGTGAAGTGGGAAACCATGCTGGGGCAATTGCAGGAAAGTCAGACGGAAACCGCGAAGGCGGTGGGCCTTATTAATGAACGGGTGCAGTCTGGAGTGGACAGCGCGGTGGATGGCACCAAAGCGAAGCTTGCAGCAGCCCAGGCCCGATTGCAATTGGCGCAGGCGAAAGGCGCAGCCGACGTTCTGCGTGAACATCTCTCGCAACTTACCGGACTTCCCGCTTCGTCCATTGAGCCCATGGCTGACTCCATCCCCGCGCTCCCTGAAATTAAGCAGGACGACGATGCAGTCACGATGGCAGTGCAGTCCAACCCGGCAGTGAATGCGGCGGAGCTGCGGGCCAACGCGCAAAACCTCCGTGCGCAGGGCGAACGGCGAGGATTGCTCCCCACGGTGGATTTTGCCGCACAGTATGCCGTGCTTGCCCGCTACAACAACTATGCGGAGTTTTACAACTCATTCGAACGGAACAACGCTACAGTCGGCGTGTCCATCCGCTTTCCATTTTTCAGTCCCGCGCAGCACGCCCGGGCTCAGCAGGCTGAAGCCGACGCGGTCCATGCGAATCAAGATGCGAAAGCAGCCAAGAACCAGGTGTCGGAGGAAACGTTGCGAATGCAACGCATGGTGGAGCAATTGGCGGCGGCCCAGGAAGTCGCCGATTTGCAATATCAACTGGCGCAGTCGAATTTGCAAAGCGTGCAGGTGCGGATGAACAGCTCCAACGTAAACATCCACGACCTGGAAGCCGCGCGCACCGAGCTTGACGGCCGTTACGCCGCCTTGCAGGACGCAAATTTCACTTTGGAGAAGGCGCGCATTGGTCTGCTAAGAACGACCGGCCAATTGCCAACGTGGCTGGGGATGAAGCCATGAGGATGGGTCTCGCGGAAAGACCCGAATAGGGCTGGAAAAATGGGAAAACCTTAGCCCATTACCCTTTTATATAAAAAAGCCTCCCAAGAAACACGGCATCTAAAGGCTTTAGCGGACGGTACATGGGTGAGTACCTGCACCGTCTTTCGCCCGGAGAGATGTTAATATAAGTTATTCAAATATATGCCGTTAAAGACACTGTTTCTAAACCCCCCGTCTTTTGAGAATTTTGATGGCGGCGCCGGATCCCGTTGGCCGGCGACGCGCGAAATTGAGTCCTATTGGTATCCGGTGTGGCTCGCGTACCCGGCTGGAATGATCGAGGGAGCGCGCCTGCTGGATGCGCCCCCGCATTACGTTTCCGCGGAAGAGACCATAAAAATTGCCCGCGATTACGAGTTTCTGGTGCTGTTCACCAGCACTCCTGGCTTCCCCGGCGATATTCGCCTGGCCCAGGCTATCAAGGACGCAAATCCCAAGATCAAGATTGCCTTTGTCGGCCCCCACGTGAGCGTTCTGCCGGAGCGGTCGCTGAAGGATTGCCCGGCCCTGGATTTCGTGGCCCGCAAAGAATTTGATTATGCGGTTGTGGACTATGCACACGGCAAGCCGCTCGAACAAATCCTGGGGATTTCTTATCTGAAAAATGGCGCGGTGGTACACAACCCCGACGCTCCGCAGATTCAGGATTTGGATGCTCTTCCCCACGTGACCGATATTTATCATCGCGATCTGGACGTGCGTCGTTACAACGTGCCGTTTTTGCTCAACCCTTTTGTATCGCTCTACACCACGCGTGGCTGCCCCGCGCAATGCACGTTCTGCCTGTGGCCGCAAACTTTGAGCGGACATCCCTGGCGCAAGCGCTCTACGGACGACGTTGCCCGTGAAATGGCCAAGGCCAAAGAATACTGGCCTTACGTCAAAGAATTTTTCTTCGACGACGATACCTTCAACATTCAGAAGGCGCGCACCGTGGAACTCTGCGCAAAGCTGAAGCCGTTGAAGCTGACGTGGTCGTGCACTTCACGCGTGACCACGGATTTTGAAACCCTGAAAGCCATGAAAGAAGCGGGATGCCGGCTGCTGATTGTCGGCTACGAATCGGGCGATCAGCAGATATTAAAGAACATCAAGAAAGGCGCAACCGTGGAGCGCGCCCGCCAGTTCACGAAAGACTGCCATAAACTGGGTCTGGTGATTCACGGCGATTTCATACTCGGGCTTCCGGGCGAAACCCGCGAGACCATCAAGAACACCATCAGCTTCGCCAAGGAACTCGACGTCGAAACCATTCAAGTTTCGGTGGCCCATGCTTATCCCGGCACAGAGCTCTATGACTATGCGGTGAAGAATGGCTTTATGGTAGGGGACAACAAGATGGTGGACGAGGGCGGACACCAATTGGCCCACGTACAATATCCCGGTCTTCCAGCTGAGGAAATTCTCAGTTCCGTGCACCGGTTTTACGACGAGTATTACTTCCGCCCGAAAGCCGTGTTTCGGATTTTAAGAAAAGCGGCCTTCGACAGCAACGACCGCAAACGGCTTTACAAGGAAGCCAAGGCATTCCTCAAGACCAGGTCTCAGCGGAACAAGTGGGTCAAGGAAAAGCGGGAAAAAGACGCCACCTCCGTCGAGACACAACCAGCATAGGAAGTTCGCGTGACATTACGAAAATATCTGGTGCTGGTCAGCGTTACCATTTGCGCGGCCGTGGGTGAAACACTGCTTTCGCGGGGGATGAAACAGATTGGAAATATCTCCCTGCGGCACTTGCCAACGGTAATTTTCGCAGTTACCAATCCCTGGGTGGCCTTGGGAATTTTGTTTCTGCTCGGCTTCTTCGTCACTTACAACACAGCGCTATCATGGGCCGACCTCACCTATGTCCTTCCCGCGACTTCTCTCAGCTATGTGTTGCTAGCGTTTATCGCACGGTTCATGCTTCATGAAGAAATCAGCGCGACTCGATGGATTGGCATTCTACTGATTTCTTCCGGCGTGGGATTCGTCACCCAGGGTCCGGCGCGCACCGAAACCACTGAAGCCCCTGGCCAGAGAACGCCCGAGGCCGTGGGCACGGGAAATAAATCATGACACCGCTCTATACGTGGGGAGCGATTCTGCTGATTGTGCTGGCCTCCACTACCGGCGACATTCTTATGTCGCACGTGATGAAGCAGGTGGGCGACGTGCATTCCGTTGCAAGAAACAGCGGCTTTTTTGCTGTCGTGCGCAGGGTACTTGGCAATCCGCTATTTTTTGTTGGGATCGCCGCACTGGCCGTGGCTTTCTACGCTCTTCTTTTCGGTCTTTCCTGGAATGACGTCAGCCTCATTGGCCCGGCGGCCGCTGCACTCACGTTTGTGACCAACGCCATCGCGGCAAAAATATTTTTGCACGAACGCGTGGACCGTCGCCGCTGGATTGCTGCATTGCTGATTGCGGCTGGTGTGGTGTTGTTGGCGGTGTAGCAACTGTTTCTGGAATTGCATGCAGCGAGAGACGGGGCGACCGCTATAAGATCCCCATCCTGGAAAGAACCGCCGGGTCAAAGACCAGGCGCTACACGGGCCTATTTAAACAGCTTCATGAATCCAGCCGGCGGTAAGTCGGGCGCGAGAAATTTTGTGTTCTTTCTTCCCATCGCTCGAGCGACGCATTCCGCCGCGCCAAATCCGCTCCGCACCGCGCCTTCCATGGTCGCGGGCCAGCCGGTGGCGGTCCAATCGCCGGCGAGAAATATGTTGGGCCAGTCGGTCGTATAACCGGGACGAATTTCGTCCACGCGTGGCGCTGGAGAAAATGAAGCTTTGATTTCTTTGATGACGGTCGCTTTGGTTAATTTTGCGTTGCGAACTTCCGGAAAAAACTCCCCCAACTCGGCAATCGCCAAATCAATAATTTCCTGCCGTGACTTTTCCACCAGCGATCGCGAGGCGCTCACGACCAACTCAAGATAGCAGCCCGCTTCTCCGCTCTGACGCCTTTCCTGGAATTCGGACTTTTGGAAGAGCCATTGAATCGTGCGGTCGAGCAAGACCACGTGTTCGAGGTCCGTGATCTTTCTGTCAAACCAGAGATGAATTCCTGTAATCGGCGAAAAGTCGAATCGTTCCAGCTTCCTCTTTTCTTCTTCCGCTGTTCCAGCAGGCAGGATTTTTGCCAGCGCGTCAAACGGCACGGCGATCACGGCAAAATCAAAACTGGCATCTCTGTCTCCGATGCGCAGCTTTACTCCTTTTGGAAGGAGTTCAAAAGATTCCACGCCCGAGCGCAAATTGATCTCGCCGTGGTGCGACTCGATGTAATCTCCAGCGCGATTGTACAACTCCGTGAGCGGCACCATGGGAACGCCGAATCGCCCCGCAGCAGCGGATTTAAGAAACGACTCGCGTATCACCTGCGCCGCATAAGGAACCGACATCCGGTCGAGGTGCTCATTCAGAGAACTCACAAGAATTGGATACCAGAAGCGCTCGATGGCGCGGGATGTTTGCCCATGGCGCTCCAACCATGACAAGAACGTTTCTCCGGTTTCGGCTGGAGCGCGGGGTATCAAGGCTAGTAGCGTGCGTCCGATCGCCAGTTTGTCGCGCAAGTTCAAGAAATCTACCGATAAAAATGACAGAGAGGCATGAAATGGGGCGGGCACAAAAGATGGCTTAATGACCGACTGGCGGCCGCCGGGTTCGACAAAAGTGAGCGCGTCATACCAGCGAATTTGGTCTTCCACGCCGATGCGCTTGTAGAAATCGATCAAGTTCGTGCAGCAGCCCAGCAGAATGTGCTGGCAGTTGTCCACAACTTCGCCGGTGCCCGGATGTTCGTAGGAAGAAGCGCGTCCCCCGAGGTAGGGACGCTTTTCGAAGAGCCCGACGCGGAATCCGCTACCCGCCAAGGCGCATCCGGCGGCCAGTCCGGCCAGGCCGCCGCCAACCACGGCAACTGTAGGGGTCCGTTGCTGGCTCATCACAAAAGGCGCTTTACGACGCCCTTTCCCAGTATCAGCAGCTTTTCCCTCGCCGCGAGGCGGACCTTCTCATGGAAGACATCGTATTGCCGGCTGGCGATTTTTTCGAGCAGCCGTTGATAAATTGTAATGAGGGCCCAGAGTGCAGGCTGGCTGTCTTCATCAATGTAGGGAATCAACTCTTCGCCGGAGCGGTAGTATTCGCGTGCGCGGTCGGCTTCCAGTTTCAACAGGGGCTCAAATCGCGCGGCGTCGGAGGCTGACAACAATTCTTCTGGAGCAATTCCAAACTTCGCCAGGTCTTCCTGAGGGAGATAGACGCGGCCCGACGCGGCATCTTCCTTTACATCGCGAATAATGTTCGTAAGCTGAAAAGCCAGCCCACAGCGCTCCGCAAGCTGTTCCGCGGCCGGCTCGTGATAACCAAAAATCTTGATGCAGACAAGTCCCACCACAGAAGCAACCCGGTAACAATAGAAAGCCAAATCTTCGAAAGTTTTGTATTGGACAGTAAGACCGTTTGGCGCGGAAGCCTCGCTCAGCGGGCGAAATGCTTCCAACTCCTTTTCCGGGTCTTCCTCGATGTCCATGGCGGTGCCGTAAGCCAACTGATCGAGCCAGCCGACGGGAATCAGAAAGCGGCGCTGCGCATCGGTCAATGCCATCAGAACAGGATCGTCGGTGGGCTGGCCGGCGTGCGCGCGATGGAAATCGTCGAGCCATGTGTAGAGCTTCTGCCTTCGTTCGCGGATGGGCATTCCTTCGTTATCGGCAATGTCGTCGCATTTGCGCATGAAGGCATAGACAGCGCAAAGCGCCTGGCGCTTGGGCTTGGGCAGCGCCAGAAACGCGTAATAAAAATTCCTGGCAGAAGTGCGGGCGATGCTGCGGCAAACCGAGTAGGCGACCGCGATTTGCGATTCGGTTGGAGAAAATGTTTGAAATTGGCCCATTTGTTCCGCAGCGGAACTCATAACCACTTCCCCAGCGCCGCGCGAAAAACCAGCGCCAGCTTGCGAGGTTTGGAAATCGCGGGACGGTGCCCCAGGACAGCAAATTTCTGCTTTTCGATGGCCTTCAAAATTTCCTGCCCGCCGCGACTGAATAACTCAATATCAGTCGCCAGTTCTTTATTGACTCGCTTGACCAGCGGCAGGCCACGTTCAAACCAATCGCGCGCGCGCGCCACTTCAAAGCTCATCATTTCGCAGAATGCGGCGGTATTTTTTTTGCCTGCGATGTCCGATTCGCTCACGCCGAATTTTTGCAAATCTTCCAGGGGAAGATAGATCCGGCCTTTCGCGTAGTCTGGGGTCACGTCCTGCCAGAAATTTGCCAGTTGCAGGGCGGTGCAGGTGAAATCAGAGAGATTTTGGCGCTCGGTGTCGCGGTAGCCGCAAAGGTAGAGCACCAAGTGGCCAACAGGATTCGCCGAATAGCGGCAGTAATCGAGCACATCCTGGAAAGTTGGAAAGCGTGTTACGGTTTGGTCCTGCCGGAAGGCCTTCAGCAAATTGGAAAAAGGCTGCTTCGGAATGGCAAACTCGCGCACGGTTTCCGCCAGCGCAACGAATACGGAATGGCGCGGATGGCCCGCATAACAAGCGTCAAGTTCGATCTCCCACTGGTTGAGCAGTTCGAGCGAAGCGGCGGGATCGCCCACTTCGTCGCCAAGATCGTCGGAAATGCGGCAATAGGCGTAAACGTTGCAAAAGTGCTGCCGCAGATGTTTGGGCAAGAACCAGGTCGCGACGGAGAAATTTTCGTAGTGAGATCGTGCCAGTTTGCGGCAGTATTCTTGAGCTTCCACAAGAGAAGGTGTGCGTTCCGGGATGGCATATTCCGCCGGCAAACGGCTCCAGCCAGCCGATGCGGGACTCGTAGCGGTGTCGTGACTGGCAGTGGGGGACATTGTCAGTTCAGAATTGCCGAAAATGAAAGATTACCGCCGAGGCTCAGTGGCCCGGAATAATCGCGGTTTTGATGTCGCCGTTGCGGTTGAGCATATGCCGAAGCACCTGCTGTAAACGCGACAGCGGCGCTTCGCCGGTAATGTAATCGGTGGAGCGTACTTTTTTCTCCGCCATCAATCCAAAAGCCTTTCGCACCGTTTCCGGCGTGTGATGGAATGTGGCTTTCAGCGTAATTTCCGAGTAGTGCAGCCGGGTCGTATCCAGCTGGACCTTGGTTCCGTTGGCGCATCCGCCGAAAAAGTTGACAGTGCCGCCCTTGCGCACCATGTCAATGGACCACTCCCACGCCTGAGGACGGCCCACAGCTTCAATCACCACATCGCTGCCCCGCTTGCTGGGCGTCAAGGTCCGCACTGCTTCAATCGGATCGTGCGTCTTGGTAATTTGTACTACATCGTGCGCGCCCATTCGCTTGGCGGCTTCCACTTGCGAGTCGCGCTTGACGACCGAAATTACATTGCAGCCGGTGGCCTTGGCCACCTGCACGAACATCAAGCCGATCGGCCCTCCACCAATCACGGTAACAGTGTCGCCGATTTCAACTTTCGTCTCGTGCAATCCGCGCAGGACACAAGCCAAAGGCTCAATCATGGCAGCTTCCTCGAACGTTACCGAGGGCGGCACGACAAGCATATTTTGCTCAACAATGCGGCGCGGGATGCGGATGTACTCCGCGTAAGCTCCGTTGTTGAAGAGCAGGTCTTCGCAAAGATTTTCCTGGTGCTTGGAACAATAAAAACATTTCTGGCAAGGCGCGGAGTTCAGCGCCACGACTTTCATGCCCTTGCGAAAGCCGCGCACGCCCGGGCCGACTTCTTCGATCACTCCGGCGAGCTCGTGCCCAAACAGGGCCGGAGGAACGATCATCCGCGCGTGGTATCCGCGCTGGTAGACCTTCAAATCCGTGCCGCAGGTCAGGGCTACATGGACTTTGACCAGAACTTCGCCTTCCCCCACGCGGGGAATCGGCACCTTTTCAATCTTGACGTCCTCTTTACCGTAGAGGACAGCCGCCGTCATCTTTCCGTTCACACTCGACTTCCTTCCCTAGGGCCGCCCGGCTGAATCACAATCTTCATGGAATCAGGCTGAGGACGGGCAGCCAGCCTTAGAGCTTCCACACCATTGCTTAAAGGAAAACGGTGACTGATCAATCGTTCCAAGTCCATCTCGCGATTCATCACAAATCGCACCGATTCCTCCTGCAAATCGACAGAAGCGCTGTAGGAACCCAATAACGTCTTCTCATCCACGCAAACCGCCGCCGGGTCGATCGTGGCTTCTCCCCGCGCAGTTTGCGCAAACAACAGAACCCGCCCGCCGGGACGAACTGCATCCATGGCTGGCTTAATCAGGGTATTGCCGCCGACCGCCAAAATTGCGACATCAGCGCCACGCCCTTCGGTCTGCTCACGCACGGATTTCAGGACGTCCGTGCACGAAGCGTCAATACTGTTCCCCAAGCCGAATGTTAAGGCTATTTTAAGCCTCTCCTGATACAAATCGGAAGTTATTACCCTAGCTCCTGACCGTTGGGCCAATACCGAAAGGATGATACCGATGGGTCCTTGCCCAATTACCAGTGCAGTTTCACCCTTTTCGAAGCGCAAGGCCTCAATTCCCTTCATGCAAGTGTTCACAGGTTCAACAAAACAGGCTTGTTCGAAGGAAATGCCATCCGGAATGCGCACCGTTCCCTGCCGGACAATCCAGTCCATTACGCGAACATACTCGGCGAACCCTCCACCGGAAGGTTCAAATCCCGCCGTGCAACCTACTTTCTTGTACGTTTCGCATTGCGCAAAAGTTTTGTGGCGGCAGTAGAAGCACTCACGGCATGGAATATGGTGGAAGACCATGACCCGGTCGCCAGGCTGAAACTGCGTCACGCCTTTTCCAACCGCAGCAACGGATCCAGAAGTTTCGTGTCCGAAGATGCGCGGAGCGGAGTGAGAACCGGTGTGAATCTTTTTCAAGTCGGTGCCGCAAATTCCACAGGTGTTCACTCTGACCAGCAGCTCGCCCGCGCCAATCTTCGGCACCGGAACGGTTTCCAGCCGGACATCGTCCACCCCACGATAGACCGCAGCCTGCATAGTGGCAGGGATGGTGAGGAGCGTCTCGTCCACTTCGATTTGTCGGGCAGTCGCCAAAATTCCCTCGCTACGTTCCCGCTACGAACTTACCGGATGCAACGCGGAAGGTCGCGCTACGGTTTCTAATTCAAGTACTTTCGTCAACTCGGCGCAAAGCGCCCGCACCGCACGGGCTGAATCAATCCCTAAGCGGACCATCTTGCCCCACAGCCACGGCCTGAATGCCGCGAACAAAACAAAACGTTTCGTGCGAAAGTTGCCGTTGCCGGAAATAAATTCGTTCATCGGAGGCATTACGAAATCGCTCTCGTCCGAAATCGCTTTGATCGCAGAAAACGGCAACCCGTGCGCCTCCGCACCACGCGCCACCGATGCAGCTTCCATATCGACGGCCTGGGCGCCATAGGCCCGCGCGAATTTTGCCTTTTGCCCCACGCTGACAATTTCACTGGCGCTTACCAGCACTCCATCGCCTTTTGCAGTGTCGGTCCGGCTGCCATCGCGCACATCCACAACCCATCGCGGCGAAAAAATCATTCCAACCTTAAGCTTTGGATCGAGCGCTCCTGCCAGCCCCACCGATTGCACGCTCGATGGGCGGTAAAAAACGATGACCGCTTCGGTGGCGCGGCGCGCGTGTTCTCCGCCGATTCCGCCACACACTAAAACCACATCCTTGTTTTCAAAGAACCTGAATCTGCGTCCTTCATGTTCCCGCTCAGATAGATTCCAGCCTCGCACGAACGGTGCAATTTCTCTTTCCAGTGCAGCCACGAACGCGATCCTGTAATCCTGGGCCAATTCGTCCCTCAAACTTTCCTGCCATTCGAAACATATCCGTTCGTTTGGAACCACTCCACCGCGCGGCGCAATGCGCCATCCACAGGAATGATTTTCCATCCCAAATCGCGCTCCGCTTTCGCGGATGAAACAAACATTTTTTTCTTTCCCATTCGCACTGCGTCAATGGTGGCGCGCGGCTCGCGTCCCAAAATTCGGCCGGTAAAAACTTCGTCAACAACTCCGGTGGCCAGCGCCATTACATACGGCACCTTAACACGCGGAGAAGGTAATCCGGTGATGTGGCCGAGTTTGTCCAGAATCTGTTTCAGCGTCAGGTTTTCTCCGCCCAGAATGTATCGCTCTCCGGGCTTTGCCTTTTCCAGCGCCGCCACGTGGCCACGGGCGCATTCGGTGGCATCGACCAGGTTCAATCCTGTATCCACGTACGCGGGAAACTTCCGCTTGAGAAAATCCAGCACGATTCTCCCCGTGGGGGTTGGTTTGATGTCCTGCTCCCCGATCGGCGTTGTCGGATTTACCACGACTACGTCCATCCCTTCCCGTCCAGCCTGGATGGCAACTTCCTCCGCCATGAACTTTGATCGCTTGTACGGCCCAATCATATTCTCCAATGCCACCGGAGAACTTTCATCGGTCAAATGACCATTGGACGTGAATCCCATGGTCGCCACGCTCGAGGTATAAACCACCCGCCGCACGCCGTTTTTCTTTGCCGCCTGCAAAATTGCCCGCGTCCCCTCCACGTTCGAACGGTACATCTCCTGGGGGTCGCGCACCCAGAGCCGATAGTCCGCCGCCACGTGGAACACCACTTCACATCCGGCCATCCCTTTTTCAAGGGATGCAGCGTCCCGCAAATCGCCAACCACGCGTTCCGCCTTCAGGCCATTTACATTCCGCAGATCGCTGCTCGGCCTCACCAGCAGTCTTAAATCAGCGCCGTTTTCCTCCAGCACGCGGGCCACATGGCTTCCTAAAAAACCACTTGCGCCTGTGATGAAAGCTTTCATGATCGGCAGCGGCACGCATTCGGCAATTGGCAGTTAGCGCTCGGCATTTAGCCCTTCGCAGTTCACACTAAGCTGATTGCGAACTACACCAGCTTTTCCGGCTGAATGGAAATATTCTTTTCTCCGGCAGCTTTCTTCTCCCAATATTTTTTCACCCAGGCTTCCCAGCTTTTGCCGGCAGCCATATCGCGGCCCGTGAAAGCAAGCGCGGCGATTTCGGAATATGAAACTGAAGTCTTTCCGCTACCGTCCTTGGGAAGAAGCCGCACAAAAGAATCGGAAAGGGCCTGCCCGTCGCGCCGGTCGAAAATGTAACCTTCGATTTTGCTTCCGTCTTTGCGCGTGATGAGCACATCGCCGCGATAGTCGAAGGCACTCTCCAGCGCCTTGCGCAAGTCTTCTTCGGAGGCTAGCGCGGGCACGGAACCCTCGAGCTTTTCGTGGACTGTTCCCGGGGCTACTTCAAGGGTATCGGCGTCTACAGCCGTGGGGGCTTGGTGGGTATCCATGATGATTAAGCGCGGGTTTCCTCCGCGACTTGGTTGTCGGCAGAAGTTTCGATCTGCACCAGAGGATCAAAGGCATGGACCGGGCGAGTTGGCTCATCCAAGAGCCGGAGCGCGGCTGCATCTTGATAGCGGCTGAACATTCGCGCCTTGGCTTCGCTCCACAAGCCACGGAGAGAACTGAAGGTGTCATTCACCGCGGAGGCTTCGTAGCCGCTGTGCACCATGCAATTCGCGCACTTCGGATTGCCGGATTCGGTCCCGTATTTTTCCCACTCGGTCGCGGCGAGCAATTCGGCAAATGTGTCCGCGTAACCGTCCTGCAACAGATAGCACGGTTTTTGCCAGCCGAAGACGTTGTAGGTCGGCATGCCCCAGGGCGTGCAGGCGTAGTCGCGCTTGCCCATGAGGAATTCAAGAAACAAGAACGACTGATTAAACTTCCAATCTTTTTTACGGTTCGACAACATTGCACGGAACAAGCGGCGCGTGCGCGCTTTACCCAAAAAGTGGCTCTGGTCCGGAGCTTTGTCGTAGGAGTAACCCGGAGAAAGCATCATGCCTTCGACGCCCAGATCCATCATCTCGTCAAAAAATGCACGCACGCTTTTTGGATCGGCTCCGTCGAACAGCGTGGTGTTGGTGGTCACGCGAAAACCGCGTTTCACAGCTTCTTTAATTCCCTCGCGGGCCTGGTCGTATCCACCTTCTTGGCACACGGAAAAGTCATGGTGCTCGCGTTGTCCATCCATGTGGACGGAGAAGGTCAAATACTTGCTGGGCTTGAAGAGATCAATTTTCTGCTTGAGCAGCAGTGCGTTAGTGCAGAGGTATATATATTTCTTGCGCGCGACAAGACCTTCAACAATTTCGCCAATTTGCGGATGCAGCAATGGCTCTCCACCGGGGATGGAGATCATCGGCGTGCCGCACTCCTCCGCCGCCTTGAAACACTCCTCCGGAGTAAGCTGCATCTTCAACACATGAGCGGGATACTGGATTTTTCCGCAGCCCGCACATGCAAGATTGCAACGGAACAATGGCTCAAGCATTAGCACCAATGGATAGCGCTTACGCCCTTTGATCTTTTGCTTCAGGACGTAAGTGGCCACCGTCCAGCCCTGTGAAATCGGCACTGCCATATTTAAGCTCCCACTTCCAGACTTGCGTTTGAACGTTCCGCCGCAGGTGTGTTGCGATTGCTTTCTGTCATTACTTTAGCGTACGCGGTAAGTGCGATCATTGGAAAGTACTGCCGGTACAGGTGATACGCCAAATAAAACACACGAGGAAAACCCGTTCCAGTGTAAGGCGGCTCATCCCACGATCCGTCTTTTTTCTGCGTGCGCAATAAGTACGCAATTCCTCGCGCAACTGAATCACTGCGAATGTCGTTTGCGGCCAGCAATCCCATCACTCCCCATGCGGTTTGGGAAGGCGTGCTCGGGCCCACTCCTTTGATGCTCGCGTCATCGTAAGAGCCGCAAGTTTCTCCCCAGCCTCCATCGGAGTTTTGCACCATGCGCAACCACTCCGCCGCCTGCTGCACGTAAGGCTCGTGGTGGTCAATGTCCATGGCCTGCAAGCCGCGCAGAACCAGCATGGTGCCATAAATGTAATTAACGCCCCAGCGTCCAAACCACGATCCGTCCACTTCCTGCTCGTCACGGATGAACTTGAGAGCCCGCTTTACCGCCGGGTGGTTTTTGTCGTACCCGTACGCGACCAGCATCTCAAGAATGCGCCCCGTGATGTCCACGGTTGGCGGATCGAGCATGGCGTTGTGGTCGGCAAACGGAATGTGCTCGAACACCATGCGGTCGTTGTCCTTGTCAAACGACGCCCAGCCGCCATTTTTGCACTGCATGGAGATTATCCAGTCAATGGCGCGCTGCACAGATTCCAACTGATACCGTCCGTTAGGGTGCTCGACTTTGGAAAGTCCCAGGCAGACCATGGCCGTATCGTCCACATCGGGATAAAACTCATTATTGAATTCGAAATACCAACCCGCCGGCTGGCCCTTCTTGTTCTTGACCTTCCAGTCGCCGGATTTTCGCACCTGCTTTTGCAGGATCCAGTCAGCGCATTTCACCATACGAGGATCGCCTGCCGGAACACCGGCCTCGCCCAGCGCAAACAGCGCGTACGCCGTGTCCCATACCGGAGATTTGCAGGGCTGCATGCGGAATGTGTCTTCTTCTTCGATGCCCAGCTTTTCAAACTCATCCATCGCGCGAATCACCTGCGGATCGTCGAGAGAATACCCCAGGCAGCGCATGGCGATAATTGAGTTAAGAATGGAGGGATAAATCGCTCCCAGTCCATCGCTCATTTCAAAGCGCTCGAGCATCCACTTTTCCGCTTTCTTCAGCGCAAGGTATCGCAGGGGGCGAATATGCACGGCCTCAAACCAGTGCGTAACGCGGTCCAGCACTAAAAAGAAATTGCGCCATGAAAGCAGATGGCCGCTCCACTCCAGGCGCATGCGTGCTTTGTCGCGCCCGCCGACGAAGAGTTCGTCAATGGCCATTTGGTCGGGAATTTTTTTGAATGGCTTCTTCGCGTAGCAAATGGAAAGCGGCACTAAAATCGCCCGCGACCAGGAAGAAATCTCGTAGATATTGAACCAGAACCAATTGGGAAACAGCACAATTTCCGGCGGCACGGCGGGGACCGCGTCATAGTCGTACTGCCCGAGAAAGCAGAGATAGATTTTGGTGAAGGTGTTGACCTTG
>Ga0134125_10000672_pt1 | contig 44848 bp, 41 predicted proteins | sample KB31751_FD_96464 | JGI IMG/M metagenome (GOLD analysis project Ga0134125, IMG submission 96464) | Terrestrial soil microbial communities with excess Nitrogen fertilizer from Kellogg Biological Station, Michigan, USA - KB3-175-1 | ecosystem: Environmental > Terrestrial > Soil > Unclassified ...
CCGAAGTCCTTCATCACTCACGCGGCGTCGCTGCATCAGAGTTTCCTCCATTGTGCAATATTCCCTACTGCTGCCTCCCGTAGGAGTCTGGACCGTGTCTCAGTTCCAGTGTGGCTGATCATCCTCTCAGACCAGCTAAAGATCGTCGCCTTGGTGAGCCGTTACCTCACCAACTAGCTAATCTTGCGCGGGCTCATCCCAGAGCGAAAAACCTTTTACCTCAAGAGCCGCAGCTCTCGTGGTCTTATGGGGTATTAGCTAATCTTTCGACTAGTTATCCCCCACTCTGGGGAAGATTGCCCACGTGTTACTCACCCGTGCGCCACTAGTACTCACCCGAAGGCTTTCCTCGTTCGACTTGCATGTATTAGGCACGCCGCCAGCGTTTGTTCTGAGCCAGAATCAAACTCTCCAGTTTAAATCTGTTATGCTCAACTACGCTGACTTTCTGCTGTTAACAGAAATCATTGTTTGTTGGTTTGTTTTCTCAAATAATTTTACGAGAACTCAAAAACCTAAATCTAGCTATTCAGTTTTCAAAGAGCGAATTTGCGAGAAGAAGAGTTCTATTTTGTCGCTACTTCTTCGTCAACACTTTTTTTAACATTTTTTTTGCACAACGTTTTGGCAAAAAACTTGTTAAAACAAATGACTTTTTTGGTGGAGGCAACAGGGATCGAACCTGCGACCTTCTGAATGCAAATCAGATGCTCTCCCAGCTGAGCTATGCCCCCTAAAAAGGTTTGCAGTATTTGCCTGTATTAAAATTTTTGGTCAATAGATATTTCAAAACTTTTTAGAAAGAGCGCAGAAAAAACGAAAAGTGCCCAAGAAGCGGGCGCCTTTTATTCGAGCAAATTTTAGATAAGCTATTGATACTTATGCCGAAGCTTGAAAACGCATGCTGACGAGGCGAGCGAGCCACTTGCGCTCGAAAGTGAGGTCAAAACCAGCACTCTCACCACCTTGAAGAATTGCTGCGAAGACTTTTTTTAGAATTTCCAACTCAGAATCAGGAGTCGCATCGGAGCCCAACGAATCTTCGATCGCTTCAAAGACACTAATCAAATCTGGAGTGGTTACAACGCGAGGGATCTTACTCATATCAAGGCCAAAAGTTTCTCTTGGTTTAAACCCCACCAATGTATCAGTGAGAAGAACTTTATTTCCAGAGGCGAAGTTCACTTGAATAAAACCTTTTCCATCCGCGTCCACTCGCTGGAGAACTTCTCCCAACTCTGTCGTCTTGAAGCGAAAAACTTTTCCATCCACCGATTGCTGAATAGAAACAGAGCCACCTTCAGAGACGTCGGAAGACAATCCCGCTGAGCGATCAACAAAATTCAAAACCTCTTCGAGCATCTGAGATGTTTTACGTGATGTTTCTGAAGCGCTCAAGTGATCCCCCTCGCAAGCACTATTGGTGACATTTACCTATCGACCAGGCTTTTTAAGGACTTAACGATTCTCAACAAATCCGGTCTCTTATCCTGCGTCGGTTTGGATCATTGTTGATGCTTGTTCTAGAGTGAGACAACGATTTGTCTAATCAGTTGACGAATCGGAAGAATCTTCATTGTCAGAGGAAAACGCTGAAGGAAAAAAGCCACAGCTCTGAGTGCACGAACGATGCAAGAGGAGCAGCTCTCTTAGACCTTCTTCTTGGATAGATAATATTCGAAATCACCGTCGTAGGTCAGCAGGCGATGGCGGTCGAGTTCAAAAACTCGGGTCGTGATTGCCCGCAAAAAAAAGCGATCATGACTGACAATCATCACTGTGCCCTGAAAGCGTTTGATGGCATCGAGCAAGACTTCTCGCGAGCGAATATCAAGGTGATTTGTCGGCTCATCGAGAATCAGAAAATTCACGGGGCGAGCTAGAATCGTAGCCAGTACGACTCGGCTTTTTTCACCACCAGACAAAATTGAGATTTTTTTGTCAGCGTCTTCACCACTGAATTTAAAAGCTCCCAATAAACTTTTGACTGTGCCAATCGAGGCATTTGGCATTCGGCTATGGACCTCATCAATGACGGTGCTGTTGGGATCGAGAACGTCCATTGAGTTCTGGCTAAAGTATCCCAGTTGAATCGAGGGGCCTAAATTTATTTTTCCCGATGAGGCGTCCGTTTCGCCTGAAATAATTTTGAGCAATGTTGATTTTCCGGCTCCATTGACGCCGACGACAGCCACGCGATCCAGACGTTTCACGAGCGCTGAGGCATTTTGAAATACCAATTTGTCGGAGCCGTCTTGCTTCTTCCACGCTTTGTTCAAGTTTTCGAAGCGCACCACTTCGTCGCCGCCACGAACGGGCTCTGGCCATACAAAGGTGATATCTTTTTCATCAGGTGGGATTTCAATACGATCAATTTTATCAATCTTCTTCACTCGCGACTGCACTTGCGCTGCATGCGAAGCACGAGCGGCAAAGCGAGCGATAAATTCTTCTTCTTTGGCGAGCATTTCTTCCTGGCGGCGAGCGGCGGCAACCAATTGCACCTTGCGAATATCGCGTTCACGCTCATAAAAATCATAATTTCCTGTATAAACTGTCACTGATTTGTGCGCGATCTCGACAATTTTGCCGACCAGGCGATTCATAAAATCGCGATCATGGCTGGTCATCATCACTGAGCCTTTAAAAGCCGCGAGCCATTGCTCGAGCCAAATAATACTTTCCAAATCCAAGTGATTCGTCGGCTCATCCATCAAAAGAACATCGGGATTGAGTGCAAGAATTTTCGCGAGCGCAATGCGCATTTTCCAACCACCGCTGAAGGACTCGGTCGGGCGATGATAATCTTCGGGGCCAATGCCAAGACCTGTGAGGATTTCCGTGGCTCGGGTTTCGATTTCATAACCACCGGCGCGCTCGTATTCGCTTTGCACGTGACCATATTTTTCAAGCAAGTCACTCATGGCATCGTCGCTGATCGGAGTGATGGCCGAATCTTCGAGGGCTTTCTCGAGAGATTTCATTTCTGTGATGAGTTGATTGAGCTTAGGGTTGGCAGATTTAACCTCTTCCAGAGCAGAGCGGCCGCGCATGTCTTCGATGTTCTGAGAGAAATAGGCCATGACGATACGATCAGGCTTGGTCACACTGCCGGCATCAATTCCTTCTTCATTCATAAGAATCCGGAAAACGGTGGTTTTACCAGCACCATTCGGGCCAACGAGACCAATTTTTTCTCCGGCATTGATTTGAAAACTGCCATTGGTATATAAAATTTTTGGACCGTACTGCTTGGTCACGCCTGAAAAGTGAATCATAGCCGGACATCCTGCCACAAACGACAGGTTGACGCTATCTTTCTTGTGGAAACTGCAAAGTTTGGATATTGTTTCCGCCATGTTGATCAATCGCTGGTTAGCTCCGCTGACTCCCACAAAAGAACAAATCAAAATGCTGCTGGAAACAGAGGGCCTGGAACCTTATGAAGAGGATTACGAGCCGTCGATCAAGATCAACGAACATCGCCATCCCTTTGGAGAAGTGCGCGTCGTGGCTCAAGGTGAGCTGCTCTTTAATATTGCGGGGAACCAATTCTTGTTACGTGCGGGAGATCGCGTGGAAATTCCGGCAAATACCAAACATTCGCATGTGAATAACGGTCAAGGCACTTGCATTTGCATTTGTGCTCAACGTCCGCTTTAACTTGTTCCATTAACTATTCTTGATCGTTTTTTTGTTTTAACCAACGAAGGTATTCTTTGATTTGCTTTTCAAAGCCGGTGTCACCGGGCTCGTAAAAACTTTCGCGCGCCACTGTTTCGGGCCAATAATCTTGCTCAACCCAATGGCGAGGATGATCGTGCGGATAGAGATACCCTTTACCATAACCTAAATTTTTCATGGCTTCTGTTTTTGAAGATCGCAGCGCGAGCTTGATTGGCGGTGTTCCTGTCTGATCGACATAGGCTTGAGCTTTTTTGAGAGCCATGTAACTGCGATTGGACTTGGGAGCACTGGCCAAATAACAAACGACTTGCGAGAGATTGATCGCGGCCTCAGGAAGGCCGATCATTTCGACGGCCTGGGCTCCGGCCATGGCTATTTGCAAGGCTCTCGGGTCAGCATTGCCGACGTCTTCTGATGAAAGCACAACCAGTCGACGAGCGATGAAAACGGGATCCTCGCCACCTTTGAGCATGCGGGCCAGATAATAAAGAGCGGCATCCACATCACTCCCGCGAATGGATTTAATAAATGCTGAAATCACATCGTAGTGTTGATCCGATTGCTTGTCGTAGCCGATCGGAGCTTGACCCAACAACGTGGTCAGTCGATCCACGGAGAGCGGCTCTTTTTCAGAGGCCATGCCATTTTCAGAGAGAATCTCTTCGATCCCCAAAAGGCAGCGACGGGCATCGCCATCAGCCCATTCGATGAGAGTTTTTTGGGCTTGAGGCGTGAGAACTTCAACGAGCTTGAGATTTTTTTGCTCGAAAGTCCGAGTCAGAATTTTGGCCAGGGCCTCTGGCGAATGGCGATCAAAAACAATCAAACGACAGCGGCTGAGTAAGGCGCGATTGAGCTCATAGCTGGGATTTTCGGTGGTGGCGCCGATCAGAACCAATTCGCCTTTTTCAACAAATGGCAAAAGCACATCTTGCTGAGCCTTGTTGAAGCGGTGGATTTCATCCACGAACAACAATGTTTTTCTTTGATATTGAATTCGTCGATCGCGAGCAGCCTCACCGATTTCTTTTAGCATTTTGGCGCCGGATTCAACCGCATTGATCGCGACAAACTCGGCATCGACTTCCGTGGCCAGAATTTGTGCGAGAGTGGTTTTGCCGGTTCCAGGCGGGCCCCAAAAAATCATGCTGGGGATCACGCCAGACTTGAGATAGCGCTCGATCTGCGAGAGAACTTTCTGCTGGCCAATGAGATCGGCGCGAGAATGCGGGCGCATTTGCTCGGCCAAAGGAGTTCCCGGAAGTTCTGATATTTTGCTCATCGCCGTGAAAAGATCCATAGTCTCCTTGACCAAACGGGAGACTATAAATCGTAAGCGGAAAAGACAAGGTCATTTATGTCGCGCTGTCCCCCGCAAAAGGAACGGCGTACCTATTGGATGCCGTCCCATTGGAAGCTGATGGGAATTTGGAGCTGGACTGGCGCTGTGTTGCCACTGCTGTCGGTCGTATAGCCGACGACCTTCAAGACTCCGGCAACAAATGCGCTTGATTGTTGATTCAATAACGGAATACCGCCGGCCCGAGCCCCGCAAGCCGTGTTGCTGGTCATCGTCGGTGGGCTTGACGGATTTGTCATCGCCGGCAAAGTCAGCCCCCCTGGAAAAAGCGCACCAAGCTCCAGATCAGCAAGATAATTATGCGAACTCCCACCACTGAGTGCTGGGCTGCTGTAGAAAAGGTCCAAGTATGCCAATGTGAAGCTCTTTGAGGCGTCCGTCCACACCAACGTCACACTATTATAAGAAACGGATGGTGAAGAAAGATCTCCCGCAGTTCCCGTGGAAGCGCCGTAACAAGACGTCGACTTCACTGGCAGAGCATAAACTCCTGTAGGCCTTACCGTCACATTCAGGCTTCCGTCACTGCCATCTGTTTTACAAGAAGCGAGCGACAAACCCATCAGTCCAAGGGTCATCATTATTGTTATTTTTTTGCAAAATTTCATTCTACTTCTCCTCCTGAAAAATCATCCGATGAAGACCCCGATGTTGGCGTTGGGGCTTGGCTATCTGCTTGCCCGAGGATTCTTGGAGTCAAAAAGATGAGAAGCTCACTCTTATCCTTTGTAACACTTTCTGACTTAAACAACCATCCTAAAACCGGGATGTCTCCCAACCACGGAACCTTCGTATCATCTTGAGTCATATCAGATTGATAAATTCCACCGATCACCGCCGTCTGACCATTCTTCACCAGAACTTTTGATTTCGCCGCTCGTGAGTTCACGGGCCGAGCTTGCGAAGGCTTATCGACAATCGCGCCAGCGAATTCACGCAAGACATCAACGGCCATAATTACGGCACCATCATTGGTGATTTGTGGGACAACGGCCAGACGCAATTTAATCGGTTTGAAAGTCACGTTAGTGGTCGTTCCAGATCCTTGCACTAAGTTGGATTGGATCAACGGAATTTCTTCCGATTGAGAGATTTCAGCGGGCTCATTCTGTAAAGTCAAAATTCTTGGCGAACTTAAGACTTTCACAATTCCCTGATCCTCATACAGGCTGAGGGTGGCGCTGAGTGAGCCTAATATATCCAAAGTTCCCAATTGGAAATTAAGAATACCCGCCGTTGCACCACTGCCTCCGGCTGTGCCTGGCGTAATTCCAATTGACGCCATGGACGTGATATTTGAGCCTTGGCCATTATGCCCTAAAATAGCTGGCTGACCTGAAGCATTCCACTGTACACCCAGCGAGCGTTGAAAAGTGTCCGTGGCCTCGACAATTTTTCCTTCGATCAAAACTTGTGGCGGCGGGACGTCGATCGATTGGACTAATTTCACCACTCGATCAATGTTGTCGGCGATATCGGAAATCACAAGTGAGCTGGTGCGTGTGTCACCCACGACTTTTCCGCGCTCGGATAAAAACGGTGTGACTTGAGTTTTCAAATCATCAATTTTTGCGTAGCTCACCGGAATCAGACGAACCGTCAACGGATCGGTTGCTTTTTTTGCCATGGCTAATTTCACCGCATCATCTTCTTCCGTACGAATATCGGCGAGAGAGGCAATGCGAATCACATTGCCTGAGCGCGTGTAGCCCAATTTTTTGGCCTTCATGATCATCACCAGAGCTTGATCCCAAGGCACTTGGCGAAGTTTCAGACTGATCGTGCCCTTGACCTCATCGCTGAGAACCAAGTTCACTCCACTTTCATCGGCGATCAGCTTAAAAACATCTCGGATATCCATTTCTGAAGTTTCAAGTGAAATCTTTTTGCCGAAAAATTGCATGTTGCCGGTCAGGAATTCTTGCAGACTTTGCGAGTTCAAAATTTGGCTCTGAGCCGGAGTTGCTTCGCCGTTTTTTGCGACCGGAGCACTGCTGACTGCAGCGGTACCTTCAGTCACAAGCAGGGCATTGCCTTCAACATTGACCGTGGGCTCGGAAGCTCCGTCACGCAATTGCACGACAATTCTTGCCGTTGAGGTGCCTTGACTTTGATAAGCATCAATCGCCCCAATCGCGCCGGTCATATCTTTAGTATTGAGCGAGCGTTTTAATTTCGCCGGCAAGCGCGCGTTTGGAATTTCAATCACAAACTGATGCGTGTCTTCATTCACTCGTGTCTGAAATGTCATCGGTCCATCGGCTTGAATCACGACGGTACCGCCGCCATCATTGGCTTGATAGCGGATGTCTTTGATATGAACTTTTTGAGTGGCCGCAGCCACGGGCGCCGGTGTTTCTGGAGCGGGCGCCTCTTCAGCTACGGGTGGAGCTGGGGCTTCGGGGGCTGGGGCTGGTTCTGCGGCCTCTTCCTCGGGCGCTGGAGTTGGCTCTGTCGCTACAGCTGGAGGCTCTTCTTTCGGAGCGGGCTCCACTGCCGGAGGTGGCGGTGTACTGTCATCAAATTGCGCGAAGTCATCACTCGGAGCTTGCTCGGCCGGAGGCGGAGCTGCCTCTGGAGCAGCTGGTGGAGTCGTTTGAGCTGTCGCTTTGGGTGGAACTTCGGCATTGTCCATATTGGCTTCTTGACTGGTGTCCTGGGCTGCCTCTGTTGGTTTGCCTTCAGCCGCGTTCAACTCTTTTTCGATGGCATCTTCAGTGGCCGTGCTAGCCGTCGCGTCGGCGCTGTTGTCAGCACTTTTTGCAGCAGATCCAGAATCAAAACTGGCAAAGTCTTGGTCTGAAGCACCAAATTGGCTGATGTCTCCGTTTTCATCCGTGGGAGCTGACGAGCAGCGCACCAAAGTTGTTGCCATCACAGCAACGATGAAGAGCCTTAAGAATCCGTTCATGGGGTCTCCTCCCGCTTATTTTCCATTTAAAAACATCACTCGAGTCATCGCTGATTGAACGCCATTTTCATCTTGAACTGGCTCAATCACCACGATTTCTCCCTCACGAATGGCATAGACAAATCCATTGTTACGACCAATCGTTGAATCTTTGTGAAGCATATGCAATTTTCCTTTGGGATCCATAATCATCGCTTTCGGATCTTTCACATCCCAAACGATGGCGACCACTTTCAACTGGGCCAAATCATAAAGCGACAACGAATTTTCAGACGGTGGCAGCAACGTGCTCGGCACCGACGGTGACATCGGCAATGGCTGAGCTAAAACCGACTTCGCGCCAAAAGGCATGAAGGGATCCCTGCGCCCCGTCGGATCGTAAGTGTAACCCTCGGGATTAAATCCTGGCAAAATAGGTTGCGCCTGAGTCACTCCCGGAGCGCCTCCATTTGACACCGCATTTGGATCTCCACTCATGGGGCCCTCGTCAGAGCCATCATCTTCTTCAGGCGTCGCCATGCTTGGCGCCGCCGATGGATTGTTCATCTGCGGAGCTTGTGGCGCTGCTGGTGGTTGTTGCTGTGGTTGTGCTCCACGATTTTGTGAATAAGCCTTCCCGCTGAGTGAAGAAGCTACCCACAAAATGGCGACAAATCCAAACGCCATGAAGACAAAAGAAATCGCCGTGGTCATTGGATTTCTCACTTTGTTCCTCCTGGCGCTTGCTCTGGGGGAACAACTTTGTCTGGAATAAAACGGAAACTTTCAATTTGCCCGTCAAAGTTCAGATGACCCACGGGCGAAAGCGGACTGCGCAGCCCACTATTATTTTGCGGAAGCGAAATCACAAATGATTTGATTCGCATCACGCGCTCGAGAGAGCTGACATAATAAAGAAACATCGTGATCTCTGAAAAAGTTCCTTCCATTGAAATTTTCAATGGAATTTCTTCGTAATAATCGTGATTGGCAACCGGCTGCGGTTCCTTTGATTTCACCGAGACACCCGCCGTTTTGGCAATCGTGTCCACGGTGCGAATGATATCGGCCATTTGTACTTCTGACGGCAACGCTTGAGAAACCACGCGAAACTGTTCACCCAAAGCACCGACGGCCGCGCGCACTCGTTCAACTTCTTTCAAAGCCGCATCGGCCTCGCGAGCTTTGCTCTCTTCTTGCTGCACATCTTGCTGCACTTTTTGAGTCTGAGTTTCAATAGCTGATCCGTCATTGTACATCGTGAAATAATAAACCACCGCCAAAGCCACTCCGATAATGGCGACTTTCTGCATGGTCATGACAGCCAAACGAATCAATATATTATTGATCATTGATGACCTCCCGGTGGAGGAGGCGCCATTGGTGACGGAGGAGCTCCCGACTGAGGACTTCCCGCGGGGCCATTTTGACTGTTGAGATCGCGATCAATGTTGCAGCTGACTTCAAAAGATTTTAGCACTCCTTTATCGGATTGCTGCTCTTGAGAACGAATCAAATTCACACTTTTATAGAAAACGCTTTTTGAGAGTGTCTCCATAAAACTGGTCAGCTCTGGATCGGCAGTCGTCATCCCATCCAGCAAAATGTCATTCTCTTTGAGCTCGACCCTGGTCAGCCAAACTTTTTCTGGAATATCTTTTTGAATTGAATCTAAAATTTTAACTTCTTTTTGTCGATCTCGGCGAAGGCTATCAAGAGCATCAATTTGCTTTTGCAGACGGCCCTTTTCTTCGTTGAATTTTTGAATTTCTTCAACGGCTGTTTTTGCTTGTTCATTCTTCGCCTGCAAATCGCGAAGCACATTCTGCTTTGAGTTCAGGCGCTGTTGCAGATCTGGAATATGAATATACTCGTAAGCATAAAGTGCCGCCGGGAATAATAAAATCACCATCAGACGCATCATTCCCTGTCGCTGAATATCGCGGGCCTCGACACTCATTTCGCCGCCACTGGCGATCGAAGTCCCAGCACCGCCGCCAGCCATCGCTGATGAGGAAAGCAGATTGATACGAATCACGCATCACCCGCCTTGCGAAGACCCAAACCCATCGCGACCGAAGCAAACGGAGCAATTTGACGAAGATACTTGGCGTTGAAATTTTTTGCGTTCGCTTTCACTCGTAAAAATGGATTGAGTATTTCGAGCGGCACCATGGTGACCCGAGCAATATGCTCAGAAAGTCCTGGCAGCACGGAAGAACCGCCCGTCAAAAAGCAGCGCGTGATCATCACTCCGGCATTGCTGCCTGCAAAAAATTCGAAACTGTTGCGAATCTCATCCGTCACCATTTCATTCGTTGCACTGAGCACCGAATGAATTTCATCAGGCACAGGAGATCCCGCCACCGCGCTGATTTTGAGCGATTCGGCTTCGGGCAAAGTCACGCCCATCTCTTTGTGAATTTCATTGGTATAGTGGAATCCACCAATCGGAATATCTCGACTGAAAATCACTTCGCCACCTTGAAGCACAACGAAGTTCGTGACTCCGGCACCGACATTAAGAAGTGCCACAGTTTCGCCGCCCACTTTTCCGTAATTCGCTTCGAAGACATTGGCCAGAGCAAAACCGCTGACATCCAAAACAGAGGATTGCAATTGCGCCCCCGTCACGGCTGCCACATACTGGCCAACAATTTCTCGCTGAGCCGCGATCAGAAGCAGATCCATAGTTTCCGAATTCGAATTTGGATTGATCACGTGATAAGCCAAATGAATGTCATTGATATCGAAAGGAATGTATTGTTCCGCTTCCCATTTGATTTGCTCGGCAATCAGTTTTTTTTCAATCCGCGGGATCGTGATTTTTTTTACGATCACGGCCGTGCCCCACATGCCCGTGGCCGCTTGCTTGCGACGACTTTTCATCTCAAAAGTGAGTGCGTGAACAGCTTGAGCAATGGCTGCGGGATTGGTGATCTCGCCACCATTCAATGCACCGGCTGGCGTCGGCGCAAAACCGAACGACAACAGCTGAACGCTATTTCGGCCAACATCAAGTTCGGCCATTTTGATCGAGCTCGTGCCAATGTCGAGCCCAATAAGTTTTTTTGATCCAAATAACATAGCTAAGATGACACTCCAGATGATGCACGGACCACCCTCAAATTTTGCGGGACTCGACTTTCGTTGTCAAACGAGGGTCTAGGTCTAGTTGATCTGGAAAACTTTTGTTTTTCCGACAGGATGTGGAACTAATTCACACCCGGAATGAAGAGATGGATGTACCAAGAGGCGATCCACTGACCACCAAAGAGATACAAAACTGCACCAAGGGCTAGGTAGGGACCGAAGGGAATCATAGTTTTAAGACCTTTCTTCTGCTTCAAAGCCACCAAACCGCCCACGACAGAGCCGATGAGGCTTGAGGAAATGATCACGAATGGAATGGCTTTCCATCCGAGAACAGCTCCGATCCACGCCAGAAGTTTAATATCACCGCCGCCCATGCCCTCTTCTTTACGAAAAACAAAATAAAAATAAGCGATGGCCCATAAAAATCCGCCACCCAGAAATACGCCAATGGCCGCATCTAAAAAAGATCGCTCAGGATCGAGGAACGCTCCCAGAAGTCCGATTCCAATTCCAGTCAGAGTGAATTTATCTGGCAAAAGATAATGATCGAAGTCGATAAAGCTGACGGTCACGAGGCCAAAAATAAAAATCAGCACTTCGAGCAGATACCAATTCCAACCGACAAATAAAAATGCCAGTGAAAAAAGTGAAGCCATGATCAGCTCCACCAAAGGATAACGCCAGCTGATTTTTGCCTGACAATCCCGGCAGCGGCCGCGCAGAATCAGCCACGAAAGAATCGGCACATTGTCATACCAACGAATTGCATGCCCACAAGCAGGGCAACGACTGCGGGGAGTGACAACACTTTCCCCCTTGGGCCAGCGTAAAATCATGACATTGGCAAAGCTTCCGAAGATCGCGCCAAAAACGAAGAGATAATACGGCATCAAGCGCATCACAATGTCAGCGGATTGAGGTAAATCAGACAAGATCTTTTCTCCTGAAAATAAAAATCGACATCGTCAGGAAAAAAAGAGCCCAACCGGCGCCGTGCAAAAGCACCCAACCCAATTGATTGCCTGGCACTCCTTTTTCTAAAAAATAAACCGAGCGCCAATTCATCTCGTAAAGATTTGGAAAGCCGATTTTTAAAGATTTACTGAGAATAAGATACATCGGGCTTTTGATTTTCTCTCCGAAAAATCCCAAATCCTGCGACCAATTGCCAATGAAAAAAGATCCTACCGTGGCAAACATCGCCAAGGTCGAGCGCAAAAACGTGCTGGCGAAAACGGCTAAGCAAAGAAGCACTGTCATCTCCATAAAAATTCCAAACAGCACAGCAAGATAATGATTCAAAGGAAATTGAAATTGCAAAAGCGCGTACAGGGCTACGCCCAAAAGAAAAATAAATAAAAACAGCAGTTGAAAAACACCAAGAAATTTTCCGATCAGAAATTGAGCACGGCTGATCGGGCGCGCCAGCACCAACAAACAGGTTTGGCGTTCAATTTCCTTATGCAAGAAAAATGAGCCTAAGAAGCTGACCACCGCCAAGCAAGACAAGTGAATCGCAGCCAAACCAAAATGCGCAAGAATTCTTTGCTGTTCGGCGAAAGACAAAGCTCCTAGTAAAATTGAAAATGCAAAGAGAGCGACGGCAATAAAGCCGACAATCAAAACAACTCGGTCACGCACATACTCACGAAGCGAGTTCACCGCGATCACCCAGGCTAATTTCATCGGCGACCTCCCACTTCCAATTTCTTACGCAAATCGCGAAATGATTTTTCAACGCCACCAGCGCCCGCAAATTCAGTCAGTGCTCCTTGAAAAATCAATTTGCCATCGTCGATCACCACCAAATGATCACAGAGCTCGTCCATGTCGTTCAGAAGATGACTTGAAAAGAAAATGCTGGTGCCATTTTTTTGCTCGTCGCGGATGATGTCTTTGATCAAAGCCCGACCGTCAGGATCAAGACCCGACATGGGCTCATCAAGAATTAAAAATTCAGGTTTGCAGAGCAGAGCTTGAGCCATGCCTGCTCGTTGAAGCATGCCTTTTGAAAAGGCGCGCAAGCGACGATCTTTGGCCGCCGTCAATCCCACTTCTTCAAGAACTTCGGAAGCTCGCGCCTCAAAATCACCAGCAGCCCCTGCCAGTCGCCAATGAAACTGTAGAAACTCAAGAGCTGTGAGGAATTCATAATAATAGGGGCGCTCGGGCAAATAACCAATGCGACGTTTAACCTCCGCTGTCAGACGTTTTTCACCAAAAAATTCAATGTTGCCTGAGTCTGGGCGAATGAAATCTAAAACACATTTGATGGATGTTGTCTTGCCCGAACCATTGACGCCGATAAAACCGGTGGTTTTTCCCTCGGGAACGGCAAAGGAAAGAGATTGCAGCACGTGTTTGTCTTTTTCAAAAACACCGCCACGAAAAACTTTAGAAAGGTTTTCTACTTTCAAGCAAGACACAAGAACTCCGTCGAGTTGGTTATTCCAGTTTGAGATTCAGTTCTTTCACCATCTCACGCACAGGATCGTACTGTCTCGTGGTGGCTGGCACGAAGCCCTTGGCTCCGACGAAATCTTGAATCTCTTTCTTGTCCTTCAGCTTATCAACAATATCGATCAATGCAAACATCAACTCATGAGTTAATTTTGGGTATTGATCGTAAAAATCCTGGCGAACACAAAAAGGATCGTTCGGAATCGGCGAGCTTGTCCAAAGCATGCGGACATTGTCCGCTGGATTTTTTGTTTTCGAGTATTTCACATAAGCGCTTTCCTTGATGCGCTTGTCATTACTAAAAACCGCAATCGCATCCACAGCGCCGTGATCCAAAAGTTCGACGGACTCAGAATGACTGCCTGAAAATTCAATGGCTTTCAGATCCTTCAGCTCTAATTTGATTTTTTTAAAATGCACCAGCGGATACAAATAACCCGACGTCGATTTTTCATCAACGAAAGCCAGCCGCTTCCCTTTAAGCTGCTTGAGCGAATGAATGTCGGAGGATTTTTTGACCAGAATCATCGAGTAATAATAGGGCTCGTTCCAAACTTTCTTTAAAAGCACCTTGGCGCCCGCCATATTTTCGGCAAACACAAACGTCATGGCGTTAAAAAAAGCGAAATCAACTTTCTTATCCTTCATGGCCTGAATCAGACTTGAATAATTTCGCGACACATAGACGTTCACTGGAATTTTCAGCTCTTGTTGGATCGCTTCAGCAATCAATAAAGCCCCGCGTTTTGTGCCCTCAACATCACCGCCTGGGATAAACCCCACCGTGACGGAAGCTGGCTTTTCAATCGGCGCGGGTTTTTCGTCAGCTCGCACCGACGGGGCCATCAAACAATTCAAAGACAGCAGGGACAAAATAAACAATGCGAATATCTTCATAACGGACTCACTTCCGTTTTTTGTTTTTTAAAATTTTTAAGTGCTATGACAAAGGCTTCTGCCGCATCACTTTCCGTCAAGCAGGGAATACTATAATCCGTGCAGGCACGGCGAATATCAAAGCTGGCTTCAATCGAAGTTCTACCGCGCGTGGTGTTAACCACAAAACTCACTGCACCTGAGCGAATGCGATCCACGCAATTGGGCCGGCCTTCGTGAACTTTTCGCAATAGCGTTGTCTCAAGACCATGATCTTGAAAATACTTGGCGGTTCCACCGGTGGCTGAAAGAGTGTAGCCCATTTGTTGAAGCTCTTTGGCTAAAATCAACATTTCATCTTTGTCTTTATCTCTGAGTGAGAAAAAAATTTCACCACTTTGCGGAAAACGAAAATGACTGGATAAGAAGGCTTTCATCAAAGCCTCGGGATAATCTTGTCCACGACCCATGCTTTCGCCGGTGGATTTCATTTCTGGACCAAGAATGGAATCGGCCTCAGGAAATTTTTTAAACGGAAAAACCACGCCTTTCACGGCCACCGTTGAAACATCACGCCAGCGATATTGCTCGGGCCGAACTTCTTTTTGGAGAAGGCCCAGGCTTGCCGCCACTCCGAGATCAATCAATGGCACTTTTGCCGCTTTCACCACGAAAGGGACCGAGCGCGAGCTGCGCGGATTAGCTTCAAGCATAAAGACTTCGTCATTTTGTACAGCCAATTGCAGATTGAGATGGCCGATCACACCGATTCGATGGGCGAGCCTTCGACTGAGATCTTCGATCTTCTCACAGGTTTCCGGCTTCAAACGATGTGGCGGAAGAACTCCCATACTATCGCCCGAGTGAACTCCGGCGGCCTCGATGTGCTCGACAACGCCACCGATGAGACACCAGTCTTCACCACGCACCAAATCCACATCGACTTCGAGAGCTCCTTCAAGAAATTGATCCACCAAGCAAAGACGATCTTTGGAAATAAAATCACCGTGACGTTCAAAATAACTTTCAAGTTCAGCTTGGTTCTCGATCACTTCCATCCGCCTGCCGCCAAGCACATAACTGGGACGACAAATTACCGGATAACCAATGCCACCAACAGTCGCCAGAGCTTCTTTCAAACCGCTGACCATGGCTGATCTTGGAATTTGAAATTTCAATTCGCGACAAATATCGCCAAAAAGCCCGCGATCTTCAGCAAGATCAATGGTCCGAAGACTTGATCCCAGCAGAGAATAACCGCGAGTCACTAAGGCCGGCGCTAAATTGATTGGCGTCTGTCCGCCCAACTGAGCCACGAAACCTTTTGGCTGCACTCGTCTTAAAATTTCACCGACGTGCTCTTCGGTGAGTGGTTCGAAAAATAAAATATCAGACGTGTCGTAGTCCGTGGAAACGGTTTCAGGATTGGAGTTAATCATCACCACTTGGTGACCGAAGCGTTGATAGGCTTTGACTCCACGCACGCAGCTGTAATCAAACTCGATACCTTGGCCGATCCGATTGGGGCCACTGCCGATGATGACGACAGGTTTTTTAAATTCTGTCGGAGTGTCGGCTTGCGCCCAATAAGTCGAATAAAAATAAGGCGTCTGCGAAGCAAATTCACCCGCACAGGTATCGACTTGTTGAAACTTTGGAAATAATTTTTGTTTTTCTCTGAACTCTAAAATTTGTTTTGGCGTTTGTCCGACAAGTCTTGCAATCAAAGCATCGGAAAAACCTTTGCGCTTGGCTTTCAACATCAGCGAAGCATTTTCTTTTTCACCCTTCGTCCATTTTTGTGAAAGCTCTTTCTCAAAATCCACTATGGATTGAACTTGCTCGAGAAACCAAGAATTAATGTGAGTCAAATCTTCGATCTCAGCAAGGCTTCTTCCGTCACGAAAAGCTTGATAAATATGAAACAGTCTCTGGCTGTTCGGATAAGAGATGCGATCCGTTTTTGCTTCAATGACTGGAAAGCCTTCGCGACTGGCTTCGAGCGATAGCACGGCCTTCATCAAAGACTCTTGAAAAGTGCGACCAATCCCCATGACCTCACCGACACTTTTCATCTGTGTGGTTAGAAGATCTTTGGCGCCAAGAAATTTTTCAAACGCAAAGCGCGGAATTTTCGTCACCACGTAATCAAGAGCGGGCTCGTAACAAGATGGTGTTACTTTGGTGATATCATTTTGAATTTCATCAAGGCGATAACCCACTGCCAAGAGGGCCGCAATCTTTGCAATCGGAAAGCCGGTGGCTTTGCTTGCCAGAGCTGACGATCTCGAGACTCGCGGATTCATTTCGATCACGACGCGCTCTCGGCTTGTCGGATGAACCGCAAACTGCACGTTGGCTCCACCGGTTTGCACGCCAACGCGATTGATGATCTTACAAGCCTCATCACGCATGGCTTGATATTCATCATCGGTCAAAGTTTGCTGAGGCGCTACGGTGATTGAGTCACCCGTGTGCACACCGCAAGGATCAAAATTTTCAATGCTACAAACCACAACAAAAGTTCCAACCTTGTCGCGCATCACTTCAAGCTCAAATTCCTTCCAACCTAAAATGCTAGCTTCAACCAAGACCTCGGAAGTTGGAGATTCATGAAGAGCATTGGCCAGCATTCGTTTGTACTCGTCCAAAGTGTAAGCAATGCCGCCACCACCACCGCCCAAGGTGTAATTCGGGCGAAGAATCAGAGGGAAACCCAATTTCTCTGAGCATTTCATACCTTGCTCAAAAGTGCGGACCATTTCACTGGCCGGATACTTCGCACCCACTTCGTCTAAGATATTGCGGAAAATTTCGCGGTCTTCGGCAGCTCTGATCACGGTTGGATCAGCTCCGAGGAGTTCAACATTGTACTTTTGTAGAATTTTTTTCTCGTGAAGCTCAAGCGCCAAATTCAAAGCCGTTTGACCGCCCAAGGTCGGAATCACCGCATTGGGTCTTTCTTTTTCAATAATTTTTTCGATGAATTCAACCCGCAAAGGTTCGATATAAACTCGAGTGGCAATTTCCGGATCCGTCATGATCGTGGCAGGATTGGAATTCACCAACACCACCTCAAGACCTTCTTGCATCAGCGCTTTGCAAGCTTGTGTTCCCGAGTAATCAAACTCGCAAGCCTGTCCGATCACGATAGGACCACTGCCGATGATCAAAACTTTTTTTAAATCCGCTCGCCGTGGCATAACACCTCTACAAAAGCTTTTTAACTCAAACGGCTTTCGTTGGAGTAAATCAAATCAATTTTCACATGACGATATCGCTCAAACTTGTAACGCATCTTAATGAGCTTCAACATCATGTCTTCCGGATTGAGATCTGGATCTTTACGATGCGCTTTGACTTCACTCAAAATATATTTTTTTGCATCCACAGGATGAAAACAAAAACCTTTCGTGAACACCCAACTGTCGCCGGCCGGAATGAGGCGCGCCTCAAAAAGCTCGCCAGCATCAAAACCAAAAGTCCAAGGTGAAGACTTCACGATCAATTTTTCATTTTTCAAAAGGTCTTTGATGTAGATGTCGTTGCCTTTGGTTTTGATAAATTCAAAAAGACTGTGCCGATGTGATTTTAGTTTTTCGATCAATGACAACTCTTCTGCCGAAAAGCGAAGCTCCCGCGCCATATGACAGGCCTCCAGGGGCGTGTGCGCGTAGCCTTTCATTTCTCGAGTGAAAAAGTACCAATCAAAAAATTGCGACATCCGCAGCTCAAACTGATCCGAGCGCTCGTCCAAAATTCCGGCGTTGTCAAAAAACTCAGCCTTCGCCATGCGCACTTCATCTTTGAAATGCTCGCCAGCAAAGTGATTGAGAATTTTCTCGATCAGCTGCGTGTATTGAAGAGAAAGGGCCGCGATATCCGTTTGTTCACTCACGTTGACCTACCATCGTATGAATAAAAAAATCGAAAAGCCGAACTGCCTCATGCGGTCCGGGATGACTTTCTGGGTGATATTGAATTCCTAAACATTTTCTTTTCTCAGAGTAAAATCCAGCCACTGTCTGGTCATTGAGATTCACGTGAGTCACTTTCACGTCCGCTGGCAGCGAAGCGCGCTCGACCGCGTAGCCGTGATTTTGACTGGTCATATAGATTTGATCCAACAACTCGTCTTTGATCGGATGATTCGCGCCGCGATGACCAAATTTTAATTTGTAAGTTTTTGCTCCCAGCGCCAGTCCTAAAATTTGATGACCCATGCAAATACCATAAATCGGTTTTTGCCCCAAAAGCTCACGCACTGTTTCAGTCGCGACTTGCACGTCGGCGGGATCGCCAGGACCATTCGTGAGCATAATGCCGTCGGGCTTGCAGTTTAAAATTTGCGAAGCAGATGCGCGTGATGGAAAAATGGTGAGTTCTGAGCAACGAGCCTGAAGCTCACGGAAAATATTTTCTTTAGCACCGAAATCAATCACCGCCAAACGAGGCCCGGCGGCTGACTTTCCTTTTCGAGTTTCAATTTCTTTTCTTGAAACCAAATGCACCCAGTCTTTTGCCAATTTCTTTTTCTCAGCAATCAAGACACTCGCTTTTTGCACAGCTTCGTCTTTCGATGCTGCTTGCACCAAAGCTCCCCACGGAGTTCCGCCACTGCGAAGACGCAAAGTGATCGCACGCGTGTCCACTTCAGAGAGACAAGGAATTTGAAATTCACTCAGTCTCGAAAGCCATGAGTGTTCTCGCTCGGTGTTCTGCACTTGCAAGCAAACAAAACCTTCAATCCACAAACGGCGAGATTCCCACACCGCTTTGTCAGCGCCGTAATTTCCTTGCATCGACGCTGTCATCACCACGATCTGAGAAAAATAACTAGGATCGGTGGCAATTTCCTCATAACCCGCGTGCGACGTATTAAATACGACTTCGCCGGCGCGCTCGAACTGCCGATCATCACGATTCCCATTGCCGTGCCAAACACCTTCAAAAGTTTCGCCGCCTTCTAAAACTAAAAATCCGGAAGAAAGACTCATGCCTTTGCCTCCATCCAACGAAGTAAAGCTTCACGCACAAAAACGCCGGAGCTCACTTGCTCGAGCACCAAAGATCTTGGATCACTCAAAACTTCCGTGTCCATTTCAAGGCCGTGATTGATGGGGCCCGGATGCAAAATAAAACCAGAGGCTTGCAAATTTTTAAGAGCCATAGCGGTAAGGCCAAATTGAGAGCGATAATCTTCTTTGGATAATTTGATATCGCCGGCATGACGTTCAAATTGCACTCGCAGCGTCATCACCGCATCAGCCCACGAAAGTGCTGCAGATAATTCAGAAAATATTTTCACGCTGCCAGACGCAGCGATAGGCATAAATTCTTTCGGCCCACAAAAAGCAAGCTCAACACCACAAAGTTTTGCTAACTCCACATGCGACGCCGCCACTCGACTGTGCCGAACATCACCAACGATCACCAATTTTTTGCCGCGCAAGTTTTGCCATTTTTGTTGCAGAGTAAAAAGATCCAGCAAAGCTTGAGTCGGATGGCCTTTGACTCCCCAACCTGCATTGATGATCGGCATTTGAATTTTTTTTGCCAACTGCCAAAGATCCACGTCATCGCCACAGCGAATGACCAAAGCCGAAGGCCCCATGGCCGCCACATTGAGAATCGAGTCCTCCAACGTTTCGCCCTTTTCAAGACTTGTCTTGCCGCCAGCTTCAAAAATAATCGGATTTAATCCGAAGCGATGAGCTGCGGTTTCAAAACTCAGGCGAGTGCGTGTGCTGGGTTCAAAAAACATCAGCGCAACGGTTTTTCCAGCCCGCAAAATATCTGCTTGAGGTGAGTTTTTGAGATACTTCGCCAGCGCGAAAATTTCTTCGATTTGAGCAGAGGAAAATGACTTGAGATCGATCATCGACGGAGTTGCATCATGCATCCACAAACACGGTAACGAACGCTCTTCAGAGAGTCAATTCACGGTATGCCTAATTCAGGCGTGACCAACTGCGATCCCAACGAACGGTGGGAAGTCGATTTTCCCAAACTTTTTGCTGCCAATTCAAAGACAGCCAAATAAAAATCACTTTGCCTTCGATTCGAGCAAACGGCACGGTGCCCCAGTAACGGGAATCATCACTGGAATCACGATTATCCCCTAGCAAAAACACTTCGTCAGGTGGCACAATGATAGGACCGAAATCTTTTCGTTCGGTTTCCTTTTTCAAAACCAAATTATGATCAATGCCCATGCCTTTTTCGGTCACAACTGTGAAGAGATCTGAGCTTGGCACATCTTTCCCCATCTTTGGCCCCACCGCCGCATATTGGAAAGTCTTCTCGTTCACGATCAAATGATCATTTTTAATTTCAATACGATCTCCGGGCAGACCCATCACTCGTTTGACATAAGTGACCTGTGGCTGCTCAGGATAAGTGAACACCACCACTTCGCCACGCTCGGGAGCTCTGACAAAAATTTTCTTTTCGGTGAAGGGAATTTTAAGTCCAAAGGGCAAACGATAGGCAAAAATAAAATCACCCGGCAGCAGCGTCGGCGCCATGGATCCCGTCGGCACTTTGTAGCCCGTCAAAACAAAAGCCCGCACCACCAGTGCCAACAGCACGGCGATGAGAATATTTTCGATATAATCACGCCAGGTTTTCATTGTATTTTAAGTCCGATCCGACTCCATCTGATCGTCTGTGGATCACAGATGAAGGCCGCTGACTGAAGCGTCTGGCCACAAGCCAGCCAAATATAAGTCACTGAGCCCACCAAATTTTGCTCAGGTACATAACCCCAAAAACGAGAGTCACTGGACTGGTCACGATTGTCACCCATGGCAAAAAAAGAATCCGGTGGCACCGTGATTGAGTGAAAAAATGAACTCGCTTTATTTCGATATCTCACCACATGGGGCTCTGAAGTTGAAGTATCCAAAGAATTTTCGAGAAAATACTCAAAACCTTCTTCAAAGCTGACGTTTTTCATTACCACGTCTCGGGGCAGCGGCGTTTGCGAAATGATCTTTCCGTTCACAACCAAATCTCCATCAAGCACTTCGAGGTGATCGCCAGCAATGGCCACCACTCGCTTCACGTAAAACACTTCTGGGTTTTCGGGATAGCGAAAGACCACCACATCACCACGACGTGGATGCCCCCACTGCAGTAAAAACATATTTCCAAATGGAAGTTTGATCCCAAAACGGAATTTGTTCACGACAATGTGATCATGCACCAGCAGAGTGGGAATCATACTTCCCGACGGAATAACAAAAGGCTCGACCACCAGCCAGCGAACCCCTACAACAATGACAATCGGTAGAAAAAAGGTCCGCAGGGCCTGAGGCCATGTTCCCCGCATATGTCGAGGCTGAGAGCCTCGCATCTTAATTCACCTGATGGAAAAAGCGCTTCCAACGAATCGTCAGCGGATTGCAGAGGAAAGGAATTCCCGGCAAAGTCTCTTCGCAAGAAAGCCAAACCATGCTGGCCCGACCCAAAATATTTTTCATGGGCAAGAAACCCCAGTAACGACTGTCGGCCGAACGATTGCGGTTATCACCCATCACAAACAAAGAATCCGGCGGCACCGTCACCGGACCAAAAGTATCATAGACATCGCCCCGGCGGAGCAAAATCGAGTGCGGCTTATCTTTGAGAATTTCAGTGAATTGAACATAGTTGTCTTTGCCGTCGTAAGGATCGCCGTCTCCACGAAAATCTTCATCGCGAAGCCAATCAAAATCTTTGGTCGAAAGTGGAACTTTCTTTTCTTGCGGCTGATCATTGATGAATAGAGTGCCATTTTCATAATAGATTTTATCGCCAGGAAGTCCGACCACTCGCTTGATAAAAAAAGTGCTCATGTCTTTCGGATATTTAAAAACGATCACATCACCCGCTTTGGGATCAGAGAATTTCATCAACCAATCTTCGCTGAAGGGAACGCGGATTCCATAAACAGATTTATTCACAAAGATATGATCGTGAATCAAAAGCGAGGGCAACATCGAGCCCGACGGAATCACATAGGCTTCAAAAAATCCCCAACGAATAAACAGCGCCACAAAAATGGCGAGAGCCATCGAGCCCCAGCCTTCGGTCCAAAAGAATTTGGTTTTCCAATCCCACGAGGTCCACTTGTTCGGCTTCTCCGTTGTCGCTGTCTTTTTGTCGCTCACTTCATTGTCCTCAGTGTTTTAAGAAAATTTTTTATTCCAGGTTTCGAATCTGACAAGGCCCCGTACAATTGCTTTGGCAATTCACCATCTGTGTTAGCGATCCTGGCGGAATATAATTGGGTGTGCAATAGGTGTTACAGTTTGCGTAGCCAATCGCTTGGCCACCTTGCATGAAGCACTGGTTTTGCTGATTCATGCGGCCATTTTGCTCAGCCTGTTGCTTTAAATTATTGATACAAAAATTTGTTTCATTCGTGCCGTCGCACTGACCGAATGCCGAACCATTTCCTTGCACCCAGATAGTGTGCGGGAACTGCGGAGGAATCGGTGGCTGCGTCACCGCATCCATATCTGCTTGTGCAAAAGCGACAGCAGCAAAAACCGTGATTAAAGAGACAATGATACTTTTCATTTAATCCTCCACTTTTAAGATGGCCAAGAAAGCTTCTTGAGGAACTTCAACGCTGCCGACCTGTTTCATGCGCTTCTTACCCTCTTTTTGTTTTTCCAGAAGTTTGCGCTTACGAGAAATATCTCCCCCATAACACTTGGCGGTCACGTCTTTACGCAAGGCACCCAGCGTCTCACGAGCAACAACCTTAGAGCCAATGGCCGCCTGAATGGCGATTTGGAATTGTTGACGGTGAATCAGTTCTTTCATCTTCTCAACCAAGGCTCTGCCACGCGTGGCCGCCTTGGATCGGTGAATAATTAAGGAAAGAGCATCAATCGGCTCTGAATTAATCAAGACATCCATTTTAACCAGATCGGCCTCTTCGAAATCGAGAAGTTCATACTCCATGGAAGCATAACCCTTGGAAATGGATTTCAAGCGATCATAGAAATCCATCACGATCTCATTCATCGGAAGCTTGTATTCGATCATGACTTTCTTTTCGCTGACATAATCCATCTTGATTTGCTGTCCGCGCTTGTCTTCGCAAAGCTTTAATATCGCACCAATGAACTCGGTCGGCGTGTGCAGAGTGACTTTCACCATGGGTTCTTCGGTTTTTAAAATTTTTGTCGGGTCTGGCATTTGCGCCGGATTTTCCAACATAAACATGGAACCATCGTGAGCATAGACTTTGTAAACAACTGTCGGAGCCGTGGTGATCAGATTGAGATTGAACTCACGCTCCAGGCGCTCTTGCACGATTTCCATATGCAGAAGACCCAAGAAGCCGCAGCGGTAGCCAAAACCCAAGGCTTGAGATTTTTCAGTCTCAAACGACAGTGACGAGTCATTCAGACAAAGTTTATCCAAAGCATCTTTGAGATTCTCATATTCAGTGGCGTCCACCGGAAAGATCCCCGCAAAAACCATCGGTTTGATCTTTTGAAAACCAGGCAGAGCTTCGATCGCAGGCTTTTTGGCATTGGTGACTGTGTCACCGACCTTCACATCGCGAATATCTTTGATTCCGCAAATGATAAAACCCACCTCACCAGCTTGAAGTTCCTCGATATAAACTGGAAATGGCGCAAATTTTCCCAGACGCAAAACTTCATAGTCCGTGTCTGTGGCCATAAATTTAATGCGCTCACCTTTTTTTACCACGCCGTCTTTGAGACGCAAAAGAACAGTCACACCCTGATAAGAATCAAACCAAGAATCAAAAATCAAAGCCCGCAAAGGAAGCGATCGATCAGCAACCGGAGGCGGCACCTTTTTCACAATGGCTTCAAGGATTTCGACAATTCCAATACGATCACGAGCTGAGGCCATGACCGCATCACTGGCATCAAGACCAATGGCTTCCTGAATTTGTTTTTTGACGCCTTCAGGATCTGCGGTCGGAAGATCGATTTTGTTTAAGACTGGAATGATCTCAAGATTATTTTCAATCGCCAGGTAAACATTGGCGAGAGTTTGCGCCTCAACTCCTTGGGCAGCATCGACAACAAGAATGGCGCCTTCACAGGCAGCGAGAGAGCGCGACACTTCGTAAGAAAAATCCACGTGCCCCGGCGTATCGATCAAGTTGATTTGATATTCATGCCCATCTTGAGCTTTGTAATTCAGGCAGACTGTCTGCGCTTTGATGGTGATGCCACGCTCACGCTCAAGATCCATGTTATCAAGAAATTGAGCTTTTTCTTCTCGCAGTGACAGAGATCCCGTCACCGCCAAAAGCGCATCGGCCAAGGTCGATTTCCCATGGTCAATGTGCGCGATGATCGAAAAATTCCGAATGTACTTAGGATCCATGACCTTGGTTAGCTTTCTATTTCAGTGTTTTCACAGCATCTTTAAGTGCTTCCACTTTGTTGGTTTTTTCCCAAGAGAATTCCTCGCGACCAAAGTGACCATAAGTTGCCGTCTGACTGTAAATCGGTCGCAAAAGATCCAGATCTTTCACGATGCGCGCTGGTTTTAATGACCAGATTTGCTTCACGGCTTTTTCTAAAACTTCAGGGCCCACAGAGCTTGTGCCATAATCGTTCACATTAATGCTGACAGGCTCTGCCACACCAATCGCATATGCCACTTGCACCAAAACTTTTTCAGCAAGGCCCGCAGCTACGATATTTTTTGCCACATGTCTTGCCGCGTACGCGGCAGATCGATCCACTTTGGTCGGATCTTTTCCAGAAAATGCGCCGCCACCATGAGCACCATGACCGCCGTAAGTATCGACGATAATTTTTCGGCCCGTGACTCCGGCGTCACCCATCGGGCCGCCGATAACAAAGCGACCCGTTGGATTCACTAAGAACTTTGTTTTGGCATCAATCCATTGTGACGGAATCGTTTTGCGTAAAACTTCTTCGATCACGAATTCTTGGATTTGTTTATGAGTCGCAGCTTCTGAATGTTGAGTCGAAACCACAATCGTGTCGATGCGTTTGGCTTTGCCATCCACGTACTCGACTGTGACTTGAGATTTGGCATCAGGGCGCAGCCATGAAACTTGTTCTGATTTGCGCGCCTCCGACAAACGACGTAAAATTTTGTGCGACAAAGAAATCGTCAAAGGCATTAATTCCGGAGTTTCGTTCACCGCATAACCAAACATCAAACCCTGATCGCCAGCGCCTTGCTCGTCACTGCCGGTTTCTTTCACGCCCATGGCGATATCCGGAGATTGTTGGCCGACGGCCACGATCACGCCGCAAGTTTTGTAATCAAAACCTTTGTCGCTGGAATCATAACCGATTCTTTTGACGGTCTCTCTGGCAATATCAGTGAAATTAATTTTTGCCGAAGTTGAAACTTCACCAGCCACACAAATCAAACCGGTGGTGAGCAAAGTTTCACAAGCCACTCGTCCATGCGGATCTTGTTTTAAGATCGCATCGAGAACGCCGTCACTGATTTGGTCAGCCATCTTGTCGGGGTGACCTTCAGAAACTGATTCACTGGTGAATAAATAATTTTTAAGTTGAGACACGAAAAAACCTCCCGCAACCCTTAAGATCAATCTTTGGATTATCGGGAGGTAGGCTACAAAACTTGGCTCAGAGGGTCAATGAAAAGCGCTTCTTCGCAAAGGCTTACTGACATTTAAAACGCATGTCGGCTTAGCCTGACTTTTTACTCCAAGAGTTGAATTCCAAAGTGTCGTTGACCAGATCAAGCCGGCCCTCTTTCGAGTTCGCAAAGTCTTTGTGCGTTTGCAGACGCTCTTTGCGTTTTTGGCATTGCTTGCTCATTTTAAAAACCGCCTCGTCAGCGGCTGAGTAAAAAGATTCATCATGAGCCGCCGCCTTGAAGTGACCATTGCCATTGGAAAACGTCAACTCGACGCAACAGTCGTGGTGTTTGCCTTTGCTGTAGAAAACCTGGAACTGACCATCCTTCAATAAAAAATGATTGATATTTCCCAGTTGTTCTTCGACGTAAGCTTTGAGCGGCTCCGACACATCAACGTGCTTGAAGGTATGTTTGAACTTCATCAGTTTGACTCCATTGGATCTGCCTCGAATTGAGACGGAAATTTCAGGGTGACGTTGGTTTTTACCGGTTTTTTATCAGCCTTTAACCTGCATCACCCTTACCTTTGATTTCTTATCGGTCGGGCAAGACTTTTGATGAGGTTTTTCGGCCCCGTTTTTTAAAAATTTTCGCCTTATTTTGGATCCAAGGGTGTCAGAATTTAGACACTGGCTTAAGTTGACTCATCCTGCGGCGAGCTATCGGATGAAAGCAAAACGTCTCGAAAAGATTTCGATCTGACGACGAAAATAATCAGGGTCACTGAAAATAAGATCATCAGTGTCGAAAGAGCATTCAGTTTGGGCGTGTGGCCCAATTTCATCGCGGCATAAAGTTTGATCGGCAGCGTGTCCGAGCCCACTCCGCTGGTGAAAAAGGTAATCAAAAAATCATCGAAGCTCATCAAGAAGCACAGAATAAAAGCCGTGCCCAATGCGGGCTTCAGCAAAGGCAAAGTCACACGCCGGAGAACCACCCACTCATTCGCACCCAAATCTTGAGCCGCTTCATCCAGCGAATGATCCATGGCCGCCAAACGACTGCTCACGGTGAAAATCACAAACGACAAAGTAAAGCTGACATGCGCGATCATCACCGTCATGAGACTGAGATCAAAATGCAGAATAAAAAACCAAGACAGCAGACTGAGTGCAAAAACAAGCTCTGGCATCACGAGCGAGATCAGTGACAAGGTTTCAAGCCCCACTTTAAAGCGAAATTGAGAGCGCAACAAAGCAATCGCCGCCATGGCGCCAAGAACTGTTGAGACGCAGGCATTGCCAATCGCAATCATCAGACTTCGGCCCAAAGCTTCTTGCATCACCGAGTCCGCAAAAACTTCTCGGTACCAACGAAGTGTGAGTGTGACTCCGGTTTCTGTTTTCTCCAGCACCGAACCCAGCATCATATAGAAAAGCGGAAAGTACAAAAGCACCAGCATGGCAATCAGGATCACGAAACAATAAAGTGGTGCCGCTGGTCTTTGACGTTCCATCACGTCATCGCCTTCGCGGAGGTGGCGGAAGATCGGCGATTTTTTCTCCAACCTTTTCCCCAGCGCTGAATTCCAAGCGCCATCAAAGTCAGAATCACAATCAACACCACTGACAACGCCGAACCAAAAGGCCAATCTCTGGATTTTAAAAACTGCTCAGTGATCAGATTTCCGATCAACATGTTTTTAGCTCCGCCCAACAAATCGGGAATCACGAACTCGCCAAGGCACGGAACAAAAACCAGCAAGCAGCCATTGGCAATGGCCGGGCGCGTGTTCGGAATCAAGATTTTCGTCAGCGCTGCCCAAGCTCCGCCACCCAAATCGTAGCTGGCTTCCACCAAAGCAAAATCAAATTTTTCCAAAGCTGCATAAAGTGGAAACACCATGAACGGTAAATAGCTGGTCACCATGCCGTAAAAAACCAAAGCTTGGTTTTGTGAAAATGAGTACGGATCATTCGGAATATGAAGCCAATTCAGCAGCGCCAGCAGCGGACCATCAAAGCCAACAAACAAACGAACCGCAAACACACGAATGATGAGATTCATCAAAAAAGGAATCGACATCAAAAAAATATAAGTGAGTCTGCGGGTTTCGCTGGACGTTGCCATGGCCCAAGCCATTGGATAACCAATCACCAAACAGAAAAAAGTGGTCAGCAAGGACAGCTTCAAGCTTTGCCAAAAAATTTCGAGATAAATGGGATTAAAAATCCGCACGTAAGAGTCAGTGCTGAAAGTCCACTCGATGCCACCATAAGTTCCACGCGTGAGAAGGCTAGTGACCAAAACCAGAGCCAACGGCCCCACCAAAAAAAGGAGAAACCACAGCAGTGACGGATAGCCCAGAACGCCCAGTTGTTGTTTTCTTTTCACGGGCGATGACCTACAAAAAGGTGCGTGTCTTTCGGATCAAAAGTCACAAACACTTCGGTTCCCACGGTCAATTGATCATCCAGTTCGTCATCAGTGATGATGGCTTTGATCAGACAGTCGTTGCCAATTTCCACAATCACTTCGGTTTGCGTGCCACGGAAAATTTTCTGAGTCACTTTGCCAGTCAATTGATTGTGATGCAGTGGCGCAGTCTCAGTTTGCGCTAATTTCAAACGCTCGGGGCGGATCAAGGCCAAGGCGCGCTTGGCATTCTGAGGACTGGCCATTTCTTCGCCTTTTGGGCGAGCTTTTAAAACCACATCGCCAAAGCGAAACGTCGCCAGATTCCCATCCACTTCCAAAAATTCGCCATGAATGGCCGACATCGGCCCCACAAACTGAGCGGTGAAAAGTGTCGTCGGCTCATCGTAAAGATCTTTGGGTTCGCTGACCTGCTCGAGACGGCCATTGTTCATGACGCCGATTCGGTCTGACAAGGCCAAAGCTTCCTCTTGATCATGAGTCACATAAATGAAGGTCAAACCCAGCTTGCGTTGCAATTCTTTGAGCTCGGTTTGCATGTGCTCGCGAAGCTTCAGATCCAAGGCTGACAAAGGCTCATCCAAAAGTAAAATTTGTGGACGATTGACCAAAGCACGAGCGATGGCCACGCGCTGAGACTGCCCCCCCGACAAGGTTTCTGGCAATCGATCACGAAATGAAAGCATGTTCACCAAAGCCAGAGATTCTTCGACGCGCTCTTTGAGTTCGGCGGGGTTCATTTTTTTAAGCTTGAGGCCAAACGCGACATTTTCAAAAACAGTCAGATGTGGAAACAGAGCATATTTTTGAAAAACCATGTTGAATGGACGATTTTGAGCAGCCAACTGATCAATGCGCTGACCATTGAGGCGAATTTCACCCGAAGTGATTTGCTCAAGACCCGCAATCATGCGCAGCAGAGTCGTTTTGCCACAACCACTGGGCCCTAGAAGGGAGAAAAACTCTCCTTCACGAATTGTCAGGCTCAAAGACTCCACCGCCATGGGCAAAACCAAATCGGATTTTGTTGATCCCGAGTTTGAAGTGGTATGGAATGATTTGGAGAGGTTTATAATTTCTAACATTTCGATTTGGATTCCAATATGTTGATTCACTCATCCCAGACATCGCAGGTTGTTTCAAGCAAAAACGGACCCCGAAAAAATTTTTCTCGCGTCCTTTTGATGATTGGAGCGACAACTCTGCTCGGATTTTTTTCTGTAATCAGTTTTACGGCCTGTACGAAGAAATCTGTGAACGAAAAAGTTGTCAATCTGGCTATTTGGGGAAATTATCTTTCACCGGAAACCCAAGCTCAGTTTGAAAAGCAAACGGGTTTGAAAATTAATATTTCCAATTACTCTTCCAACGAAGAATTGCTGGCCAAAATTCAGTCGGGAGCTTCGGGGATCGATGTCGCGGTGCCCTCGGACTATATGGTCGACATCATGATCAAAACCGGGAAGCTCGAGCCCATCGATTCGACTTTGATCACTCATAAAAATTTAATCGATCCCCAGTGGCTTCACCAAAATTACGATCCCGAAAATAAATTTTCGCTGCCTTACGCTTGGTCGACCGCAGGACTCGCGATCAACACCGCGCTTTACAAAAAAGATCTCACAAGTTGGAAAGAATTTTTTACAGATAAGGATCTCAAAGGCCGCATCTCTTTGTTGGATGACGTTCGCGAAGTCACGGCGGCCGCACTGAAATTTCACGGCGATTCTGTGAATTCGACCAATCCTAAAGAGCTTGCCGCCGCCAAAGCCACACTGTTGGAATTAAAACCGCGAGTAAAGATGTTTCGCTCTGACACGGTGGAAGCCTTAGTCAACAAAGAGGTCGCGGTGGCTCACGCTTTTTCAACGGATGCTTTGCAAGCAGCGGCGAAAACCAACGGCTTGATCAAGTTTGTGATTCCGGCTGAGGGCGGCACTCGCGCGATTGATAATTTAGTGATTCTGAAAGGTGCTCAGCATTTGAAGGAGGCTCATCTTTTGATCGACTTTTTGCTGAGCCCCGAGGCCAATTTGCAATTTGTGGAAAAAATTCGCGGCGGCCCGGTTTTAACTACGACTCGCGAAAAACTGCCTGCCGACTTGAAGAACAATCCGGCTCTTTTTCCATCGCCAGAGCAAATGTCGCGCCTCGAGCGCATCCAAGATCTCGGCGACAAAACCCGCCTCTACGACGAACTCTGGACCGAATTCAAATCCGAATAAAAATAAAAGTGCCGGGTTCTTTTTTGCAACTCACCGCTTCCGCAAAAGGTACGGCGTACCGAGGCGCAGGGCGATGAGGCCGCTGGCGAAGAGCACGGCCCACAGGCTCCACCAATCGCGGTCACTCATTTGAAAAGGTGGCGCGAAGCTTTCTGGAGTGACACTGATCCCGCCTGTCACCTGAACAAAATTGGCGAGATCTTTTTGTTTGAATTCAAAAGTGGCAAATAAATTGTAGTAACTTCCGGCCAGCGCCTTCTCGTTATGAATTTGAAAAAAACCTTCCAGCTTGCCATGAGCTTTGAGCTCCACCGGAATTTCCACGGTGATCACGCGTAACTCCTCCGGAGTCCAAATTTTTGGCGTCACTGTTAAAGTTTCGGCCGTCAAATTTTCCAGAGCATAGCGCACCCGAAACTCGTTGTGACGAAGGGGTTCCACCGTCAGCGACGCGCGCAGCGGATTCTCCGTCAAAACCTGTTGCTCTGCCGGTGACAATCCTGAGGTTTCCAAAGATTTTAATTCCGGCACCGAAAACGGATAACCATTGGCATCTTGATAGCGAATCAAAATCGGCATTGGCGAGCGCCCGCGCGGCACTTGTTTTTGCATTTCTTCCATCGGCAAAGTCCAAGTGTGACTTTCTCCAGCTCCCAAATCAACGGCGTCGAACTCTTTTGTCCAATTCCCCGCTTTGACGAAAGGCCGCACCTGACGAGAACTTTCATCGCCATTATTTTTGATGGTGTATTGATCACCCAAGCTTTGACTGGTCATTTGTAAAAATGAAGCCCTGGCCACGGAAGCAACAACCACCGTCGCGAGAAAAAATCCTAAAAAGATGAGTCTCACTAAGAATGAGCCTGATCTCATGAGGGCTTCTCCGGCTGGCGAGCTTTCGGCCATAACCAGAAACACATAAAAAGAATCAAGCTCATCCAAGAAAGCAGCGACGCAAAACTCCAGATTGTGCGAAAACCAAAACGCAAGGTCACATCTTTTGTTTTCGGCACCATTCCCATAAATCCCGGCGCCACCAAATAAATTTTTTCATTGTTCGAAGCCCGCCAGCTCGAGTGATAAGCAAATTTCAGCACATGAAAAGTTCCAGGACATTCGGTGTGCAATTGAATTTGATCAAACTGCACTTGAACAGTGGGCTTGCAATCTGGCGGAGCTTGAAAAACAGAATCTGATAATTCCTGATGAGTTCCCCCTGATGGATCTGTCATCAACCATTCTTTATCAAAGTCGTTGGTGGTAAACCAATGATAGAAATCATTTTTAAAATTTTTGAAATCAGTCCATCTCACCGGGCGATGGATAAAGTCCACATAGCTGATGGGATCTTTCAGGCGATACAAATTCCACATGCCGTACTCGCCTTGAAATTCAAGCTCGGGCATCACTCGCGCTTTTTCAAGCACTGGCGGCGTCGATAAGATCAACTGCGAAACCGCAAAAAGTTTCAGGCGCGGCAAAGCTTTTTGTAAATCAAAGCCTGTGCATTGATAATTCGGAAACGGACACGACGGCGATCTGCTGATCAAAGCCTGAATATAAAAAACCTCAGGCGCCACCACAGTGGCTTGCATATAAACGGACTCTAAGGTCGAGCGCCCGGTGAAATAAGGCAGCATTTCAAAAACCCGCATGGTACCGGCATCATTATAAGCCTCGTTATTTTCATAGACCACGCGAGGATCAGAAAAGTCGCCTTTCAAAACGGCGGAAAGTTTTTTTAAATTGGGGTAAGCGGGCTTCGCACTCCAGCTGGAATAATTCCATTTCATCCAGCCCGGAAAATTGACCACTTGTTTGTGAGCCCACCAAATTCCCAGCGCCACCAACGCCACACTGAAATAGGTCAAAGTGAAAGAATCCAAATAACGTCGCAGAATCATGCCCAAATAAAAAACCGCGAGAAAACAAAAAATCATCTGCGCGATCGGCACAGCCCGCACATCGACCAATCCCAACGCCGGAAAAATAAAATAAAAAATCACCGAAGAAACCAAGATCATGATAAAAATAAAAATACTGGGAATCCATTCGATTTCATAAAGCTTGCGCTTTGAAAAACTAAGGCCCGCATAAACCAACATGCCGACTGCTAAAATCGCAGCAAAGGGCCAAAAAATTTGGGGCACCATCTCGTTCAGCAAATTCGCTCCGCCCCATTTCAGTCCAAAAGGCGTCGTCCACGTGGCATTGTCTAACATCGGCAGCACAAACCAAGCCGCCAAAAGATTTGCCATCAGTGCGCTGAGTGCTAATTTTTGAAAACGCTCTTTGAAAGAAAGATTTCGCGCGCCCACAAAAAATCCAATATAGACAAAAGGCAACGCAAGTGCCGTATAGAAATGTGAAAGCATGACGGCCGAAGCACACAACGTCGCCAGCCACGGAAATCTTTTTTTGTGCAGCTCATAGCTCATGGCGCCTAGGCACAACATAAAAAAATCAAACGAGTACACATGCGCAAATTGCCCGGCCATGGTGGAAACGGCGTTGCCTCCCCACATCGAGTAAGACTCGTTATAGAAATAACAAAGCCCCGCAATCATACCGAACAAAGGAATCGGAAACCGAGCGCGCAAGCCACGCAGTCCGATATAAACACACAGCGGAAAAAGCGCGATCGGCAACCAGGTGCCGATATTGAAAGCCTCACCCATCGGCACAAACAAAGACAAAAATGCCATCACCAAATAAGGCAGCGGAAAGTAATGCACCAAATGGGGCTCACCGGCAAGATTGCCAGGATTCCAAACTTTGATATGCCAATGCGGAAGCCCTTGCTTCAGCATCGTGACCAAAGGCCAAAAATGCGAACCCGTGTCTCCACCTGTGGCAGGCTCGGTGTTCCAAATTTCCTTGGGTGCTAAGTAAAAGAAAAATCCGAAGGCCACCAGCACGGCCACAGTTTCAAAAACCCATCTGAATTTGTGCAAAACCTGAAGGCTGATTCGTGCTCGTCGCCAATTGATCATGATCTTAAAATACTCAGGAGTGTTTTAATATGCACGTTAAAAAACTCACGCGGCCTATTCTCCAATGGAGTCCCAATGACTAAAGGCGCCTTGCAAATACACCATGTCCACGTCTCCGACCCCATGAGATTGAAAAAACGTCTGCCATTTGCTGACTTTGGCTTTCATCTTGAGAAAGATCTCTTTCGCCTCATCTCTTGTTAAATCAAAAGCATCGCACCGAGATAAAAGGTTTTCTAGACTAAAGTTCCTTCCTTGAGAACCAATTTGCATTGCCAAATTTCGTTGAGAGCCAGTCTCCGCCTTGGGAACCAAATCATAAGCTGGAGATAATTTATAACTTTTTGAAAATTTCAAAAACCCGTGATTTCTTGGATGATCATCCGTATTCGAAACCAGTCCATTAAACACAATTCTTTTATACAGCTCTTGCAAATTTTCTTTCGGCTTGTCGATCCAGCGCCTCATTTGATCGGCAAGATCTAAATAGGACCAATTGCCATAATCTCTTTCATCTAAATTTAAAAGAGTGAGGCCACTGACAAAGTGTGTCCGCAGATATTTTTTTTTCTTTGGATCAAAACTTCTATCGAATCTTTGAATTAAAAAGACATCCTTGCCACCGACTTGAATGAGGCGAACCTCTGGCACTTGAAGACCACAGGCCTTTGCCAAAAGCATTGTTGCATATTCAATCCTCGAAATATTTTGTCTATCATCCAGAGCCGGAAATTTTGCAATCCAAAGAGTATTCTCATCTTCAACAGTTGTTTTCGGACGAGCTCCACCTGCGGATAGTCCTGCCATCAAGAGAGATCTCTCGGTGTCATCAATGGGAAAGCCCTCTTCAAGCTTACGAGTCGCTATCATCAGTTTTACTAAATCTATTGTTTTATTAAAGCTTCTTATCGGTGCTGGCGGAACCTTTCCATGCCCAAAGGATAACGCCCCGACTCTATCGTCTGCTGAGTTCAACAAATAACCAATAGGATCATGTTCACTTGCTGGAGTATTTTTCTGAATAACATATCGCCCCCAACTGTCCGGAGTCGAATCTCTCAACGGACCGTGAAGTCCTTCATTTTTTATCGCCTGAAATTCTCTCTCTTCCAGAGGCAATTCAAAGGGATCCAAAGAAAAGGCATTTTTATTTTTTAAATAACTTTTACCATAAACAAACGTTCCAACAACATTGTTAACTCCACCGCTTTGCCATCTGAGTCTTCCGGCAGTGATCACTTCATGTGAATTTGGCAAATGAACGTAAACAAAGCACTCCTTAGAAATCATTATTTAGCTTCTTTCGGTTCATTTTGACTTTTTTCGGCAATCTCATATTGGTGAATTGAATTCCCTCTTCATCAGAAGGTTGAGAGATCTGTATAAGCTCTTTCTCAAGCCCCAATGTCCACAAAGCAGAAAATAAAATACCCACCCCAACCGTCGGCTGACCTTTTTCGAGAGCTATAATTGTTGGAGCAGAAACTCCTATTTTCATAGCAAGTTCAGCAATCGTCCAAAGCCTGCGCTTCCTCGCCATTTGAATTTGTAAGCCAAGACCTTGAAGCGTTTCTTTTGCCTTATTTGGAAGATACATACCACCTCATTTTATAAAGTATAGTTTATATTATATCGGTATAAAATGAGCTATATTTTACATAAAATACATAATTTTATATAAAACTGTGTAATATCAAATATATAGTGTAAATCAAATAATACGATACCATGAATTTTCATGCTTATTTAGTTCTGATTAAACCAAGAGCCGGGGTCTTTCAGGCGGCGCCAGAGGCGAAATAAGTGCGCGTATCGGTAAAAGCCTTCGTGCCAAATATTGAAGTGGCTTTTGCGATGATCATCGCAATCGACGCCAATCTGCACGATGGTTTTTTTTTGTTTATTCAGCCACACGCAAGTTTCAAAAACATAGGCCGTCCACGGATCAATTTGATCCAGAATCGGCAGCACGGTTTCGCGGCGATAGGCCTTGGCACTCATCGAGTAATCGGTGATCGTCATTTGAAAAAGAATTTGCGTGAAGATCAAATAAACCTGACTACCAAGAATTCGCACCAACGAGCGTTTTTGTTTTCCCAAAACCTTCGACCCCACGATCATATCCGCATAAGGCATCAAACTTTGCGCCATAGCAATAAACATCAGATCTGCGGAAAGATCGGCATCGACAGAAACAATCCACGGCGATCGCGCCTCACGAACGCCAATGGCAAAAGCCTTACCAACACTGCGCTCATTGATCCGAAAATAACGAATCAGCTTTTCTTGCTCAAGCTGGCGCGCAATCTGCGGAGTGCGATCGACACTGCCATTATCGACAACCAGAATCTCTGACTGAATCTGCTGCTCTAAAAGCCAGCGCGACAAACGTTGAACATTATCGCGCAGAAGTTCCTCTTCGTTGTAGACCGGTATGACGATGGAGATCATGCCTAAAATGTAACTGCTCTCCATTGCAGAAGCAAATGTTCTCTGGGCGAGGTCACTTTTGAGCTGGCCCTAATCACAATTAAATAGGACATTTATTTATCCTATTTAATGTAAATGGGACAATTTTTAAGTGATTTTGTCCTGATTAAGCGAGCCCTTGCCAACTAATTCTTTGATAATCTTGTCGGCCCATCTGGGCAGCGATTTTTCAGCATAAACAATTTTTGTTTGCTTGATTTTAACAACTACTTTTAACGGATCTGTTACAGACGAATTATCGACAAGGGCAATATTATCAACGAGAGGAATAGCCTTTTTTATATTCTCAAGAGACCGAGGTATTCTAGATTCAATTTTTTCCTGAGGAACATCATGCCCTCCTTCAGCAACTCTTTGAGATACGCGCGCTACGTTCAACTGCGACAAGGATAAATGAAGAAAAACTAAATTAACTTCATAGCCAAGAGACTTCGCTTTTTTTATTAATTCAATTTTAGATTTATGCGAGAAAACTGTTTCGAAGCAAAAGGTCTCACCATCTTTTAATTTTTGAAGACAAGCTTCCATTGCTTGCTCTTGAGCAGATTGAGAGACCTTAGCACTCATTTCATCAGATATTTCTTTTGCAAGATTATCAGCATTTACAAATGAAAGACCTTGATCCTTTAGATATCGATCATAGAAAGTCGATTTCCCAGATCCGTTCCCTCCTGCTAATACCCATAGTTGCTTCATTTGTGCAATTGACCTTACTTAGCTAATTTTTTCTTGGCTTCCATTGTTTTAAATTTTCCATCGACAAACGAGCCGATATCTCTTTGTCCATTTTTAGTTACTCTAATCAGAAATCCAGGAAAATCGGAACTTTCCTCATACCAAATTTTATCTTTAACGATCTTGTTTTGAAGTACGCCATTTTTTCTATCCACTTCAATGGCATTAAAAACTTGATCAAATGCCACAGGCTCAGACATTTTCCTGAAAATTTTAACTTCAATTTCTCGATTCACAAGAGCCACAATATCTGCCGAAGTCATATTCTGCTCAGCCTCTTTACCTATTTGAGCCCAAAACTCAATCTGCTTAGGAACAGATCTATGGCTCGATTTTACCTGCTCTTCCGCTTCCCTAATGAGCTCCTCGCTTAACCGTATAGAACTAGACATACAAACCCCTTTCAAATTAGCAAATGAAGCTAATTCTATTCAGATTGTAGCATAATGCTGCAAAAAACTACATACATTTAAAAGGTAAGTAAATACAACTGCTTATGAACCCAAAGTACTCCACTAAATACTATGTGTTGCTATGCAAGCCATTTGCCATTGATTGTAGATTCCTAGTTGAGCTCCGCAATAACTTTACCTTCTCGTGTCCGAGTTTCGGAATCAGTGGCGACAATCCATCAGCAAGCCGAATGCGCTTCATGAACGCCAAGAACAAAAACGCGACAAACGCTGAACGTTGTCACGCAGAAGCAATGGGTTAGCTTTACTATCTATGGACACGGAACAAAGGTCGATGGCGGTCCTAAACAACTCCATCCACCAGGTGCCGGAGCACCATAGGCAGGGCCACAACCCCTACCGACATTGCCTGGTACTGGCCATGGGCATGCCAGTGGCGGAGATACGGCACCCGCGCAGGTAATATATCGATCATTCCCCGAGCAAGAGATCACTGTGAGGGTTCCTGAAGTACATACACATCTTGAAGCAGGATTCCCACCCGCAGTAAAAATTTGAAGGTCTGCCACTCCAGGATTATTTGGACTGAGATTTCCATCATCAACGATATTCATGCCGGAATTACAAGGGGCTGCGGCCGCCCATCCGTCTGAACAATTCCAAGCAGTCAGTGGCAATGTCGTCGTCGTTGTCGTCGGCGGAACCCCACCACCGTAATGTGTTGGAAATCCCGAGCACGGCCCCATTTCGCAGCCACCGCTACAGCCTGAAGAGCCCGGAGAGCTTGAGCAAACATCGTCCGGATTGATCGCAACACCTGCGGCGACACAAGCATTAACTGCCGCCGCCAAGGCCGGACTGATAGTGCAATTCGCCGTTAAGTTATTAAAAAATGGTGCTGTGTTATTTGTTAGAACTGAAGTTCCGCCGTACGTCGTACAACACTGATCACCATACGCTTCGTTATTGCAACCGTTGTTGCATTTCAGATTATGAACCAGCACTCCACCGGCGAAGTAATTGTGCCCATATTTGGCTTGCACACCATCATGGTCGTAAATACTAGTGACGTGCAGATTATATAGCTTCACACTTTTTGTCGTTTTATCAATATGAGTGATCGAAACAATTGTATTCTTATTGGTCAGCAAGCGAAGCTCGCCTCCACGATTCAATTGTAAATAAATCTGCTCCGCAGATGCATACTGATGATAATCCGGGAGGAAGTACGGGTGAACACCGTTGGATGTGACTGATGTCCCGTCAGACAAAGTCATCATGTACAGATCATCCACTTTTTCTGGGTGATGATAAACCTGAACGACAGGACTAATGGTTTGTTGATCTGTCAGTTCATCGTAAGTCAGAATTTTTTCTCCGACTTGAACTGACTCAATGGCTTTATTAGAACCATCAGCCATACTCACCGGAGTCCCTGCCACAAAACACGAGGTAAAAATAAGCGGAGGCACCGTTGTCGTTGTAGTTGTTGGTGGTGGTAGCGTTGTTGGAGTCGTGCTAACAGTCACCCAAGGCGGCAATCCTGTGGGAGAGCCGGGCGTAAAGTTCTCTGCTGCAAAGGGATCCGTTCGTGGCGCACAAGCAGAACCAAAAGCGGTTCCGCTCCAAGAATAATTAGAAAGATATTGATTGGCTGGACATGAAATTAAAGCCCCTAAATTATTGCAATTGGGAACCAAAGTTCCATCAACCACGGATACAATAAAAGTTCCTTGCTTGTTGAGGGTTGCTCCCGCAGGCAAGTTGCAATTGACCGGCAAGGGCTGGCAATTCATGCTCCCGTCAGGCCTGTAGCCCTGGAAAATAGGATTCAGATCTGGGCACAGATATCCTTGTTGTTGCGCTAAAACTTCTGTTGGAATTTTGTATTGAAGTTGAATGGGGGCAATTGCGACTTCAGTTCCTTGATAAGAAATCTGAGCCGAAAAAGTGACTGAAACCGGATCAAAATACTTGCCGCCGGGAGGTATCGCCGTAACGATAACGCCGCATTGACCGCCGCCGGCACATTTTGCGCCTGTGATAATTTGTTGAAGGCCATTAAGAAGCCCTGACTTAAAATCGCAAGTGGTGATGCCAGTGGTTTTATTCGGAACTCCGCATGTATAACTTGTGTATTGATTCGCCAGAGCTTGCACTTTGGCTTGCATGACAGACATTGCGGCACGAATGCGCGGTGCGCGCGAACTTTCATCCGTGGTTTTTGTTTGAGTCATAATAACGCCAGAGATCGCCGCCACAATCCCGGCGATCACAATTGCATTTAATAGGGCGTTTCCGCGCGAGTTTCTCATGAACTCCTTAATTTGGAATAGCACTGACAGTCTCCGCCGTTGTTCCGTTGAGTACGCAACTGTAACTGAGATTCACTTGCCCCGTCCACACTGCCGCACAGTTCGCCGGATTATCGCCACAGCAAACTTGAGTTTCTTTTCTTTGACAAGTAACGCTGTTCGGATTTGCCTGCGTCACAAATGCCGCCATCCCCGTCGCTGGCGACGGAGCCACTGGCACAGCCGGATCACTGCTGGCACAAACCACTGTCGCTGGTTGAGCGTTGTTTGCACCGGCGGTACAATTAATTCCTGAAACAATATAGTGCGGAGGACAAGCGTTGGTCACCGTCACTCCGTTTGTAAACGACGGAACTGGAATCGGCCCTTTCGAGTGCGCCGCCATGAACACACACTGACCGGTCGGAGCAATTGCCCCTAGAACTCCTGGATCAAGTGTGTTCGGAATAAATGATTGCAGAACATACGGATTATTCAGGGTCAAATCAGGAACACCGCCATCCGTTAGCTGAGTTGGACAACTGAGTGATCTTAACTTCATACAAGTAAATTCATACGAGTAAAGATTGGGGCCCTGCTGGATCAGTTGAAAACCTTTGGCGATATAATTTTGCAAACATTTATTTTGCGCGCGCTCGACACAAATGGGGTTACCACCTTGATCAAGCCCCAACATCGCCAAATAAGTTGCCGCTGGCAGACAGGCGGCTTGCGTCTGATTGGCGACACTCAATGTTTGCGGTGGAATGACCACATTCAGATCTGCTGACCCCGCTGGTGGGGCAATATTTGTCGCTCCCGTCTGTGCAACATTCGCCAGAGCTGGATTCACCTGAATATTGTAAGCATAGGAATACAAATTTGTTGCGGGATTGAGGTTCACATTTGAAAGTGCCACTTTGATGGCCCAGTTTCCACCAGGGCCAGGAAGAGCATTATCTTTATCATCCAAATAAACTGGCGCCCCTCCGGCGACAATAGGAAAAGAATGTGCCGAATCAGGAGCGACCGTCACGGTCATCGCCAGCGGCGTTACCGCAACTCCGTTTTTGATTGCCGTCAGAGCCGTCGCACTGGAAGGATTCGCTGTTGCAGAATAAGTATTGGGATCTTGCAAAGCCGAGACAAGGGCCGCTTCAACTCCCACGGCCTGAGAAATCAGTTGGGATTTTTGGCGGCTGTGAGAAAGATGAACCAGAGAAGTTCCAAGTCCAGCACCCGCCACAGCAATAATCAAAGCTGCAATCAAGGCCTCAACGATAGAAAAACCTTGCTCGCTGGAGCCCCCTCCACGAGAAACAGCAGTCACAGACCAAAATGAAAGTGAAACTCTTTTTAAAATCATTCCCTTATTCAATAGGATAGGGGGGACAATCTCGGTGATCAATCCTTTTTATATAATCTCTATCAGTGTCTTAATCTAAGATCCCAGGTTGACTTAGTGAAATCTAAAGAAAAGGAGTCTCGTTTTATAACGGTGTTTTTCAAAGCTATTGCCGTTGTCATTTAAATCTCTAATAATAGGAAGGAAATGCGTCTCAATCAAAACGGCATATCTCTTATTGAGCTTTTGGTCGCTGCGGTTTTAACTGCCGCAGTGGCGCTTGGTGGTGCCTATGTGGTTTCTCAAACCCAACGAGTCAACATGCTCGCGACGGCCCAAAGTGATGTTGATCGAGTTCATTATCTGCATTTGCAAATCGCTCGCAATGTTGCCAATATTCAAAAACTTTATAACATCAATATCTCAGCAAATATGATTGCGAACGATCCTAATTCTAATTTTTTAAAGTGCCTGCAGATGAACCCTGCAGCTGTGAATTGCCAGCAGTACAGTCCGAGCCCAAGCAATCCAAACAATACAAATAATTTAGCCACTGTGCTCGACAGTCACGGCAATTCGATTTTACCCGTTGTTCCGAACATCTCATCGAATGTCACAATCTCTCCGCACTGTGCGACTTATTGTGATTATATTTCAATCAATGTTACTACGTCTTACAAGCCCACTGGATCAGCTCCGACTCTGAATGTTTCTTCTCGCACCTCCACTTCTAATTTACCTAATTTTCTTTTCGTGCCGAGAAATGCGATCGATTATACTTTGGGCACAGGTTGCAAACTCAAGGGTCAAGTGATGATCGGCATTGACTACACCAATCAAACTCCGATTTGCGGTAGCGTTACACCGGGGCTCGATGGCAGCTCCAATACACAACAATTGCCCTTACTAGTTTATGATAGTGGGGCCACGAATGGAGTTGTCAACGCGGCCAATACCACGGCTTGCCCGTTTGGTTATGCGAGTGCTGGATTTGGTAGCTCGTCTTGCAGTAGTTCCGCTGGCAATTTGACGGCCCCACCTCCGACCACGACAACGACAACCACTGTTCCAGGACCGCTATCAGGCGTGCAGGAGACTTTGCTATATCCATCATGTTTTGTTGCCGGCACTCAAGTCACGATGGCGGATGGTAGTACGAAAGCCATTGAAGATATCAAAGTCGGAGAAAAAATTCTGACCTATGATGAAGTCCGAAATCGTCAAGTCATAAGCCCCGTGGTTGATGTTTTTCATCACCCAGAAAAAGACAGCGATCTTTACACCATGACTTTAGATAATGGCACACACATCACTTCCAATGATGTGCATCCGTTCTTCTTGGCCGATTATCATCAATATGAATCAGCGGCCCGCATCTATGATCTCTGGGCCCAAGGCAGCGAGATTCATTTGCTCAGCAGTAAAAACCATAGCGTCACCGTGACCAACATTGAAAAAACGGTGAAAAAAGTGAAGCTTTACAATCTGCATGTCCAAAGCTCTTATGACCAACCTCAAGCGCCCGGAATGTATGGACACAACTATTTCGCGGGTGGTGTGCTGGTACATAACATGAAATGCTCTACGGCATGCGACGTGGCAAGATATGATGCGGCCGAGAGCGGCTGCTGCACAAGCAATTCTGGAATCCTTGGTAATCGCAACATCGGCGGCTACCCGGGTGCGACTTGCAAAGTTGATTCGTCTTTATCCGGAGCGGTCGATGCTTGTGTCCAAAATGATCCTGGAGTAAAGAGCTGTATTGATACATATCCTTGCTTGCCATAAATTTCAGCTTGATATCCTTCAGTTTTTCCGCCAAGTGACCGAAAAAGAGACATGGCTAAAGTCTGGCTTCAATTTGTTAAAAATAAGAAGTTTTTTGCGGCGGCGATTGCTGTTGTTATTTTGTGTGCTGTTGGATTTCAAAACTGCTCAAAGGTAAATTTCAATCAAGCCCCCGCATCTTCTTTGAGCGCCGCGGCCGTCCCACAATGTCCAGGCCCCGAAGTCACATGCACCGTTGCTCATGGTAATGGCACTGAGTCCTGCACGGATTCCTCGAGCGGTCCCGTTTATGGAACCTGCGTTGTCAGTCAATGTGATCCTGGTTTTTATCTTTCGAATAATCAATGTTTGCCGAGTTCATTTGCTTTGGTTGTCAGTGGCGGAAATCTTTCAACACCCGTCTCCGCTTTCGCTGCAATCCCCGGTCAGACTTATGATTTCAATATTTCCGGATCATCCAATGTTGTGGCGGCGGGACTGAATGACTCGCAATCTTATCTTAAACAAGTTTCAGGTCAGTGCTCGGGAAATAGCATGTATCAACCCTTCACTCTGAATCTGACTCAAGCAGGTCAGACTTTTATGTTTGGCAATAACAACTGGAATTATTCAAGCGGGCTTGCCGATCAATTGGGTGGTTGCGTTTGGCAACTCTGTGCGAGTGCTGCCACTGGCGAACAATCTTGCGTGATGCTGACAGCCCTTGCGAATACGGTAACGACCACGACGACTCTGGCGCCGCCGACGACACTTCCTGCTCCAACAACGACTGTGAAGGTCACAACCACCACCACATTGTCACCAGCAACGACGACAACCACGACTTCAACAACATTACATCCAACAACAACGACCACAACCACTCTGCCGCCGGTCACGACGACTGTGAAAGTCACGACCACCACGACAACATTACCGCCTGCGACAACAACAACCTCGACGACATTGAGTCCAACAACCACGACGCTGGCACCGACCACGACGACGACATTGCCTTCACTTGATTATAGTTGCTCTGATGGCTGGACAAGCACTTGTGGGTACGTGTTGGTTGATAACGGTTACATCAACACCAGCAACAATCCTGGAAATGATGCTTACATTCGCACAAAACCGAATATTGATAACGGAGCTCCTAATCAATATTGTGCGTGCCGCACTAAAACTCTCACCCGAGTTGGCGCGGACGATTGCACAACCCTGACTCGATATTATAAATGCCAATAAAAAAGGCCAAGCAGTTTGCTTGGCCTTTTCTTTTTCCTGCTGAAAAATACGAGCCTTACCAGCGATCGATGAAGAACGTGGCTCGGCAACCGTTATCAACCCAGATGCGATCTGAGTAATAACCATATGTCTCCCCACCGATACATGCGGCTGAAGAATGAACTTGCACCAGCTGAATGTCTCTCACTCCGTAAGGATTGAAGTAGCACTCGGCATATCGATGATTGATTGATTCGCAATCGATGTACTGATCATTGTAATACGGAGGCGGATATGGTGGCGGTGGATACGGCGGATACGGATGCGGCGGAGGAATTGGATGTGGGTGTGGCCCTGGGTAAGGCGGATGTGGAGGATGCGGCACTGGGTGAGGTGGTGGATAAGGATGCGGTGGCGGAGCTGGGTGAGGCGGAGGAGCTGGATGCGGACCTGGAGTTGGACCAGGATGCGGCGGCACCGGATGAGATGGCAGCGCCGGGTTCTGATACAAATATGGATCCGAGTACTGATCCTGCGGAATTTGTTGAACAGCATCGGCAGAAAATTGCGCGTGAGCCATGCGGGCTCCTGCCAAGACAAACAGTCCTGCGAGTAAAAGTGATTTCATCGTTTCTCCTTTGTGAAAAGAAAGCGGTTTAAAACTGACTTTATTGGTAGGTCAAAAAAAGTTGAGATTCAACTTGGAAAAAATTTTGCCCTAAAAATGGATTGAAGTATGGAGAATCGACGATATTGCTCGCCGAATCAAAATGAGAATTCCCACAGTCCTTTGTGGCAACTTTCGCTTCTCGTTTGCAAGTCCAACAGTCCTACGATTATCCTATAGTGACAAATGTTTATAATGAACAACACTCGTGGGAGTGCTTTACTCAATGCTATTGTTGTCGCCGGAATTGTGGCGGTGATTTCGGGAGTTATTCTCACGCAAACTCAAGTCACCGATAAGGCTTCACGCAATCCAC